>Ga0210044_10004006_pt1 | contig 20827 bp, 22 predicted proteins | sample CryGey13umfilter_2_FD_183959 | JGI IMG/M metagenome (GOLD analysis project Ga0210044, IMG submission 183959) | Groundwater microbial communities from aquifer in Utah, USA - Crystal Geyser 4/9/14 3 um filter (SPAdes) (version 2) | ecosystem: Environmental > Aquatic > Deep subsurface >... | reverse complement strand
TGGATCAACAAAAATACTTGGATAATAATAATATTATCCGTTAGAAATTCATTCATCTGAATCATCTTGTGGATAATAAAACATTGTTTTTGTACAGTATTTGTCAAATTCTTTTGGGACAAATGACATTATTTGTACTCCATTTTTATTTATATATGATCTAAATCCATCTTCAAAAATACTTATTTCAACGTATTTTTTATTATTTATTTCAAAAAATCTCCATCTTATTTCTTTGTCTTTTTGTAATTCTGGCTGTACTGTATCATAATAATCTGGTGGTATTGATGTTATTACTTCTTTTAAATCTAATATTGGATCCTCTTTTTTTCTTTTTATAAATACCGACATTTATAATTTAATAAAATATTATTTTTTTTATTTTATAAATGTATGTCAGATAATATTGATGCTCTTGTATATTCACAAATGATAAATAATATTGGATTGACTAATGAAAATAGTAATTCAATAAAAAGTTATACAAGAACTACTGGAAGTAGTGATCAAGATACATATAATAAATTAAATGAAATATTGGAAAATACAACTATTAAAAGGGCGTGTTGTATGAAAAAAATTGGAGATGGTTCCAAAATTGATGTTAGAATTATCGATCCAGCTAATCCATCTAATTCTATTATAAAAGAAATATATGTTCCTGAATCATTGTGCAAAAATTATACTAAATATGGAAATAATGGATTATGTGATTCATTTATGAAAACATATTGTATGAATCTTGTTGAAATGTATAAAGATGAACTTATTAAAAAAGGGGAATTTGATCAATTATCATTTCCATCATTAGTCTCTTTGAAATTTCCAGAATGTTCTTGTTATGCCGGTCCTCCGGCTGATCCAAGATTTGCGAAACAAGGGAATGGCCCAATTTGTTATCACCCTGGATGCCAAGATTCTATTAATGCTTATTGGGATCCTGATTCAAGAGTAAAAACAGATGCAGGTTTTATGCCTCGCAAATGTTCTAGTATATGTATTTCCGATATTGAAATTGGTAAAATTACTGCAACTACTGGTGGAATTGTCATTTTACCACAAAATATTAATCCATCTTGTTCAATTGAAGAAAAAAATAACAAAAATAATGCTTTGAATAATAATCAACCTGATCAATCATCACCAAATTTTAATAATAATGCTTTGAATAATAATAATCAGCCTGATCAATCATCGCAAAATTTTAATAATAATGATTTAAATAATAATGATACAACTAACTCATATTATGTTTCATCACTTAACTTTTTGAAATTAATAACACAGTGTCGTAATTTCCCTTCACAATGTTTTTCAACAATAAAACAATCAAATTATTTGATTATAATTTCTTTTGTAATATTATTTTTATTTATTTTATTAATGTGTTCAGTATCTTTAACAATATTAATTTAATTTTTTTCTTTTATAATATTATGTTAAAAAAGAAAATTCTTTTATTGATAATTTTATATTTAATATATTATGTATTATTACGCCAAGAAACGCAAAATGAATATTCTGAACATATGGATAATCCAGTAAATATGAATAATTGCGCTTGCCCTGAAGAAACTTTGTATGATAAAATAAAGCTTGCGTATCTTAAAAAAAAAATTGGTTTGAAAACTATTATAGATAAAAAAATATATTATTTGTGTTTAGTTCCAAGAGACAAATGTTCTAATATTGGTGCAATAGATGCAAAAGATGCAACAAATATCGATTGTACGTCAAATATTCTTTGTTTAATTGAGGAATCTGATTTAAATGAATTAAAACAAAAGTATGACAATTTAAATGATATTGAATATAAAAAATGTAAATTTAACATGAATTTAGATTGCAGTAATATTGAAAACTTTAAAAATGAATCACAACAAGAATCCACTCCAAATGCCGAAGCCCCAGTTATACCGCAATTACCAATTGGGAAAGATAATGGTAATAACAATAATAATAAAAAAGAAAAAATAGATGATAAAAAATGCAATCCAAATATGTGTGAAAAATATAAAGAAAATAATTTCATAAATACATTTATATTAGATATCGCACCTAAAAGAAGTTTTCAATTATACGGTTCTTATAATGCTCTTGATTCTACTGAAGAAGATAGACGTTTATTAAATTCAATGACAGTTGCTAAATTTAATTATGTTTGTGGAGATTCTAGTATATTTAATCGTACAGAATTAAATGAATTAAATTTTATACCGAATAATAATAAAATAGATACTGGTGGAATAATAACAAGCAAAAATAATAATACTTATAAAATACGAATAAATAGTCCAAAAAAAGATAATGATACAAAAGATACATTTTTTACTTATTTTACTTTATGTAAATCATCTATCTGTAATTTAAATAATGAAAATAATACATTCCGTGTTTGTTTAACTGATGATATTATTAATTCACTTGATTTTGAAATTTATCTTATATAATTTTATGTTTTAATTATATAGATTATGTCATATATATTTGGTAAAAGAGCTCGTAGAGAAAAATTTTGCCTTGCTGGAATTGGAGATTGTGATGGTCCTAAAGCAAAAGCTACTGTAAAAATAGAAAATGATGTTGTACAAATAAATAAAAGTTCAATTGATTTATTATCGAAACAGGCAAATAAATTAATTACTGATACTACAACAAATATTGCTTCAAATTGTAGTACAAGTATATTACAATCAAATAAAATGAAAATTGGTGATATTACATCCAGTGGAAATTCCAAAGTAAAAATCGATAAAATTTCACAAAAAAGTAAATCCACTGTTGATATATCATGCGTTAATAATAATGAAGTTCATGATGCGGTGACATCTGAAATGTTAAATTCATTAATGGCTGATTTAAAAACAAATACAAGTCAGGAGGCAATTTCAAAAATGGCAGCAGTTGCGGATGCAAAGGCATCAACTGAAATGGGTGCGGGTTTACTCGCACCACCACCTAGCACTGATTCAAATGTTGAAATGACAAATAAATTTAAAAATTTAACTGATAATCAAAAAAAAATTACTAATTCTGTTATGAATGAAATTAATAAAAAATTTACTGTTAATTCGGTATCTTCTTGTACCAATAGTTCTGCATTGGTTAATAATATGGAAGCCGGTAATATTAAAGCATATAATGAAGGAGAAATTGATATTGGAGAATTATTACAAGAAAATTCTGTTTCAGCCTATTCAAATTGTCTCCAAAAAAATAATATCGGATCAGAAATTGCAAATTCTTTCGTATCTGCACTTGATCTAAAAGTTGTTGATGATACTAAACAAAAAAGTGATTCTACACAAGAAGCAGAAGCTACTGCAGAATCTAAAGCAACTGGTTTATCGAGTTTAGTTGAAAGTTTAGGTACTATGGTTGGTAATATTTTTGGCGGTATTTTCGGTTCGTTATTTGGTATTTTTGCATTACCTGTCGTTATTTGTCTTGTTGTATGCTGTTTAAGTTGTTTATCAAGTTTAATGGTTATTATTATTCCAATGTTTACAGGTAATGGTAATGGCAATGGTAATGATATGACTGATGCTGGGGTTGGCGCAGATGCTGGTTTTGACAGTGGAACTGATATCGGTATGGATAGTTCTTTATAATTATTTTATTTAATTAAAATAAAATAGTATGTTAAATTAATTAGTTATTTTTTTACCCATTTAGGTAATGGGTAATTTCTTACTTCTTCATTTTTTTTCTCACTTTTCATTGGTTTAAATTGTTGGCGTTTAACTCTATTTGCATTTCTTTCCTCATTCTCTTTTGTTCTTTTTTCAAGTTGTTGTTTCACAAATTCCCCGCCACTTTCACGTGCATTATTTACAACCTCATTCCATTTTGGTTCAACTGTATCTGTCAGAAATTTTTTAAATTCATTAACATCGTCCCGTAATTTTGTAAAATGCTCTCCCAGTTCCTTATCAGAAACATATCTTTGTGGCACATTTCGCATTGTTAAATATTCAGTGCGTTGTTTCAACATTTTAATAAAATAACCAAAATTTGCAAAACCATATTTTGTATTTTGATTCACGCCTTTTACATAAGGATATCTACCATATCTATCAGGTCTTACTTGTCCATTGTATCCACATAAATTATATTCCCTAACATCATGGTCTTTTTGATCTACATAATTTAAAAGTGTAGAAAATTTATTAACCATTTCATTTGCCAATTCCCTCAAGGGTGGATATAAAACCTTTTTATAGGAATCAGTTTCCTTATCTTCACTTACTCTATCAAGCATCGATTTAACTCCAAGCATTAGTTGTGCCATTGATCCAGATCTTAATTTAAAAGAATCTTGGTATTGTACGTTAGCTAAGTCAAGTTTTGTAGATGTTGTATCTGTATTTTTTTGGTCTGTCATTGATGTATGTTTTTATATAATAATTTTTCTTTAAGCCTTTTTTTTCTTTTTTAAATATATGACAGAATTATCAAATAGTATAATAAAAATAAATAAAATATTAGAATATCTTAAAGAATTAAATGATAACAAAGAGAATATAGAGAATAAAGAGAATAAAGAAAATAAAGAAAATAAAGATGATTTAATAATTTGCAGAGATTGTTTAACTGATTTAAATAATAATTATATACCAAAAAATACATGTAAAGCAAAACAATGTGTACAAAATAATGATTATCGAAACAAACTATTAAATTCACGTGTCGAAATTTTAAAAGAATATTTAGAACCATTTGAAGAACAAAATTTAAAAATACATATAATTGAAAAAACTGGCAGTGAAAATGAATATAATCTAACATTAAAAAAAGTATTAGACGAATGTGGAGAAAGTATTCCTAAAAGGATTACTAATGGAATTGATAATTTTGGAACAAATTATTTTTTGAAAAAGAATGAAAAAATTATTGGAACAATAACATATTTCGATAAATATTTTGATAATAATATTAAAAAAGAAGATGAAAAAAGTATTGATGTAACTGGTGAAATTGGTTATGAATGTATTCCAGAACAATTCAGAAAAAAAGGTTATTTTTTTTATTTAATAAGATTTGTTTTAGATACCTTTAATAGAAAATCATTGGGATTTGGAATAAATAATATAAATCCTTGGTTTTGGTCAAATGATTATGATTTACTGCAAACTTTTTATTCTTATGGTTTTGAATATTTCAATACAAATAATATTGAATTTTTAAATAATGGAAATTATTATATGAAATACAGATGTAATAATAAAATAGACCAAAATAATAATATAAATAATATCAATGGAATTAATCATGTATCTGTTGTTAATCAATTAGGGCAATATCCTAATGCATGTGGCTTATATTCACAAATAAATTTATTAATGATGTTCGAAGTTATAAAAAGTAATGGAAATGTAACAATAAATGATTTACACAATTCAAATAATTATATAACATTAATTAGTTGGATAAAAACAATAATTTATGATAATGTTAATCAATTTAAATTTCAAGGGTTTTGGGGTAGTGAAGATGATATTAAAAACAATTTAAATCAAAATGAATGCAATACATTTATAAATTATTTAGTTATCGAAAATCAAAAAATTTATCCATATTATATGAAAAATAATTTGATAAATAATTATAAAAATAATAATATAAAAAATCTAAATATTGATTTGTTAATAAATAGTACAATTGTATTTAATTATTTAAATACTAATGACATCGAAAAATTAAAATTAATCACTATGTTTGAAGGATATAATAATTTAGATCAACAATTACAATGTTTTTATATTAAAAAAACATTAAATGTATTAAAAAATTTCTTTGAATCTAATAATTATGTTTTCGGAATACAATTTGGACGAGGTAGTCAAAATTCTCATTGGACGAGTGCTATTATTAATAAAAATAATGAAAAAAGTGATATATACTATTTGGATTCATTAAACAAAAATGAAACATTATTTCATAATTTATTAAAAAAAATTGTTAACTTTAAAAATTTAAAAGAATTTATAAATGCATTAATTGAAGAATTTAAAATAAAATTTATTAATGAATATATAACAATTATAACAAAATTAATCGTATCATTAAAAACAAATATTCAAACTCAACAAAAGCTTAATAATAATATTCAAATTAAACAAGATTTTATACAAGGAAATTTAATAAATTTTAACAATATAATAAATCTTACGAAAATTATTGTTCCTATGAAATATTTTATTTTTTCTGATTGTCTATACGAATTTACCGATTTTATAATTAATAAAAACTTTATCAAACCATTGAATAATCCAAATTATGAAAATTATTTAAATCAAACGAAATCAACTGATACAAATAAAACAATAAAAGAAATAATTAGTGATTATTTAACTGATTTGTTTTCATCAGAAAATATCAATAAAGATTTATTTCTTAAAATAAATTAATTTCATTTAAAATAAATAATAAAATACTCGTAAAAGGTATTTTCCAGAGATTATTCACCATTGTATCGCGCGTAAATCGATGATTAGAAGCATATTCTATAAAAATATGTATTAAATATATTCCGCAACTGATCAATAAAAATCTTTTTATATCTTTATTTCTATTATATTGCATAAATCCTAGAATTCCAAATAATAAAACAAATGTTATTATTGGTTCTCTTACATTTAAAATTGCACTAATAAAAATAGTTACACAAAGTGTTCCTAATAATTCTAATATATTTTCATCCATAATATTATATACTATAATATTATGAGTTATAATTATGTTATTTACCATGGTGGATGTCTCGATGGATTTACCAGTTTTATAATTTTACATAATTCCAAATTAATTAAAAAAGATGCATTAATATATCATGATCAACCGCATTCAAAATCTGTTCCCCCAAATATAAAGGGTAAAGATATTATAATAATGGATGTTGCATATAAAAAAGAAATTTTACAACAAATTTTTAATTTAGCTAAATCTGTTGTGTTTATTGATCATCATGATAGTATTAGTTTAGATGTCCAAAATTTACATAATATAAAAAATCATACAATTATATATGACGAAAAAGAATCAGGTGCCAGTTTAACTTGGAAATTTATTCATAAAAAAAAGAAAATACCATTATTTATAAAATATATCAAAGACAATGATATTGGTGCGTGGAAATTTAAAAATACTGAAAGTTTTATTATTGCTCTACGTGTTCATTATTCAACTAAATTAACTGATCATAATGTTAAAGCATGGAAAAAACTTATTACAAATACCCAAGAAGTTTATTCTCTTATTAAAAAAGGAAATCAATATAAAGTATATTATGATCATTTACTTGAAGAAAATTTAAAAAAATATTCCCTTATGCAATTTCCAGGGGAAAAAATAATGCATCTTTTCCCTAATATGAAACTCGGACAGTATCGAGTTGCTGTTTATAATGGATCTGGATGTCCCAATTCAAGTATTCTTGGTAGAGAATTTGCTAGCAGAATCAATTGTGATTTTGCTATCATATGGACATATAATATTGATAGAAATGAATATGTTTTACAATTTAGAAGTAGTGAAGTTGATGTTGGGGAAATTGCAAAAGCATTTGGTGGTGGTGGACATATCCTTGCATCAGCAGGATCATTTTCAGCAAACAAATATAATATTAAAGATTTATTTTTGCCTGAAGCGTTGCCTAGAAATTAAATTTATTTAATTTAATTGCCAAGAATTGTATTAATTCCTGGACTTTCAGATTGAGTGAGATTCTTTATTTTTAATTTATATGTTTTTCCCGTTTCGGTATAATTAAGAACTAATAAAAGAGCAACTACAACCAGTACAATTTTCCAAAGCGAATAACCAAAGAGAGTCATATTTGTGAGACCTTTTTTAGTATCAACACTTGTTGCAAGCTCCGCTGTGGCAGCTCTAACTCGAGTATCTTCCGTACTAACATTAACATTTACTGGGACTGGAACTTTTTCAGACATATATTATATAATTATAAAATAAAAAAATTTTATACTATATATATATATGTCCAAATATATGTCTGATTATAATTATGATATAAATAATTGTATTAATAATTCATGTTATACTTCTAATTTTACAAATTATTTATATATTGCTCTAATTATTTGTACAACAATAATAACTATAATATTAATTGTTAATACTACTGGAACTAATGAATCAACTAATGGTGAGACTCCTAAAAAAATACCCACTTCCATTTGGGATTTTATTGGTATTGATACTAATATTTATAAATCATTATTTGGAACTAGTATTGTTTTATCAGTTATTTCTATCATATTAATGATATCTGCATCTAAAATTAAATTTGCATTATGGTTATTATTATCTATTTCAATGGCAAAAACAATTCTTAATGCAATTGTTTTAGAATATGTTGATAAATCTGGGGGGAAATTAAAATTATATTTAGCTGCACACATTTTTAACGCGATTACCTTATTTTATAATTTAGTTCAGGTAAGCATTTAATTTTAATATATTTCCAATAAATCCATATCTAAATATTCACAATAAAATCGCATAACATAAAACCAATCTATTTCATATACAAAATATCTTGAATATTTTTTATACCTTCTTGGCTCTTTTTTAAGAAATTTTTTTCCGAATAATAAACCTTTGTTCATATCCTTATTTAAAATTATAAATAATGTTTTGTCAGAAAAATGTCCTTTCCTCTCGAAAACAAATGGTAATTTAAAAGGATAATCATTATTTGTCCATTTTGCACAAACTTGTAATTCTATAAATTTATATTTGCATTTATCATTTTCAATAAGTAAATCTTCTGCATATATATCTGGATTATCTTTTACACATTCACCTAATTTTTTCTTTATTATTTCCCTTGCTGGTGTATCATATATATCATATAATTTTTGATCGAATTTTTTAATTTTTCCTTTTAACATATTTATTAATTTAGATATTTTTTTATAAAATTTTTGTGTATTTTTGTGTATAATATATTTTATAATAAAAATATTTTATTATTATTATGGATATGGATACAAATTCTTCTAATATAATTTACATTTTTAATTTTACATTTAATTATGGAGGTATTGGTGATTTTATTAAATATATTATGTATTTTATTCATTTATATATTGGCAAAAAAATTTTGATTAAAATTGATCATCCTATTTACAAATTTATTAAATTTAAAAATATTTCATTGGATTATCATTATAAAGATAATAAATTGAATGAATATGATAAAATTGTTATGTTAGAACCGAAAAATTTTTGGGATAAATATAATAAAGATACCGAATATAAATATAAAAAAATACCTTTTTATGATTTTTTCTATTTTTCTGATGAAATTTATTCGAAAGTCAAAGAATTGAAACATTCACTAAATGCAACAGATAAATATAATGCTATTCATTTAAGATTTGGTGATAAATTTCTTGAAAATAATAATAGAACTTGGATGGGTTGTGTCGATGATAATCGTATTGGTGAAAAATCTTATGATTATTATATTTCACTTATTAAAAAAATTATGTCCGATACTAATACTAATACTGAGTGTTTTTTTTTCTTTTCAGATAACAGTAATATAAAAAAATTATGTAAAAAATCACTTCCAAATCTAATTATAAATGATTTTAATATTATTCATACTGGACATCAATATACTGATATTAATAACTCTGATTATGATAAACAATTAATTTTAACTTTATCTGAATATGTTTTATTGTCCAATGCAAATATAATTCATGTATTATCATATTCTGGTTTTCCAATTATAGCATATAATATGTCTTTATTGAATAATAAATTAATAAAACATTATGATCTTACTTCTCTTGATTAATTTTATTTTCAAATAAAATTGATTTTATATATTTTTATTAGCCCAATACAATATATAATGATTAAATTAACTGTTTTTGATAATATATGCAATAAAGATCTTGATATTTTAATTGGTAAAAATGCAAAAGAAAATTGGGAAATTTTGGATTTATCTGATAAATTAGACTATTGGTTTCATTTAGACGAATATCCATCTTGTCATGTCATTTTGCAAATGAATGGTTCAATCGAATTAAATAAAAAAACATTAATTCATTGTGCATATTTATGTAAGAAATATAGTTCTTATTCAAATATAAAAAATATATCAATCATTTATACTCACTGTAAAAATGTTAAAAAAAGTAAGGAAATTGGTTCAGTAAATGCTAAAAATACTAAACAAATTAAAATATGAAATACTAAAAATAAGATTTAATAATAGATATCATATCATGTAAATTATCAGTTTCACTATAAATTATATCTTGAATTTTCCTTTCATCTGAATGTTTAATTGTATAATCTATTTTATCTTTTATAAGATTTAATAATTGCATATTTTTACTATATACAATCATTGATGCAACTGTATCTCCAAATCCATCTTTGTTGTTTATATTAAACCCATTTTCTTATAATAATTTTATATATTTGTAAATTTTTTTATTATTTGATGTACTATTTACAATATAATGTCCAATTGTTTCATCGTCTTGATCATTTATATGTTGGCAATTTATATTCACGTCCTTCAATTCAGCTGAAAATTTAACAAAGTCATCATTTTCAAATGATTTGATTAAATTATCGATATTCATAATTAAAATACTATTATTGTGTCTCTCGTGATTATTTTATTTCGATTTTTTTTATATTATGATTTTATGAATAAAGAACAAATATAAAGTATAAGTAATAAATATAAAATAATATTTAGATATACTGATGAATATACTGAAAAAAAAAATATAATAATCAATTTGATAAAGATATTTTTTTTCTTTATTTTTATGATTTATATAACTATACATTACCTAATTTTACAAATTTTAAAAAAAAAATATTTACCATTCGAGTTATTAAATAATTTGAATAAAAAAAAATGTCTTTATGATTGAGATAAAAAATATATGATAAATTATAATCAAAATTTATTAAATATTTATAAATATAATAATATTCATCTCGATTATCTTTTATACCGAAAAGATATACATTTTTATAAAGTAATGGATGGTTTTGTACTAAAGGAAGAAGAAGAAAAATTTATAATGAAAAATATAAATATTCCATTTTGGTTTTCAAGTATATTCAATGCATATAATGCATTTTCTGCACGTTTGGGGGGAATTAATTCATATAAAGTTATAAATACTTCTAAAATTTTAGTTGTAAATTATAATAATATAAAAAAAATTATTAAACTTGTCCAAGACAATGAGTCGGATAAGATTTTTTTCCGCAATAAAAATCATGATAAAAATTATATACTTGATTTATTAAGATTATCATCGTGTTCTGAACAAGGATTATTACATCAAATAAAAATATATAATTTATTTAATAATTATAAAAATGAATTATGGTTGACAAAAAATCCATATCCTTATTATAGACCTGATTTTTTAGATTTTAAACAACAAGCTGAACACAATTATGATAAAAATATTAATATCATAAATAAAATATTAGCCGAAAAACCTAAAATAATTGTTCTTTATACAACACTAACTATAAATTCTCCTGAAATAAAAATATTGCTCAATAATGGCTATGAGACACATAATATTAATAGTGATATTTTTTTTAATAATTCATACATTGTTTTAACAAATATAAAATATAAATTAATTGATGTATTGGATTATAATATGAGCTATTATTTGCCATATGTTATTATTGTTTAATATAATATATAAATTATTTTTTTATTATTTTTTTATTAATATATTACATGATTCATTTTTTATTCTTTTTTTCCATTCTTTATCTGAATCAGTATGGAAATTAAAATACATATCACTTGATATATCCCATCCTAAAATTGGTGATGCAACATATTCTTTTATTTTATATTTATTTATCATAAAATATATAAATTGATCAAATGGACAGTCAAAATCATTTTCTAAAAGAATTTTCGCAAACATATGATTAATTACATAAAAACAAATATTTATTACTCTCGGAAATTCTCTTAACGTATATGTATTTCCATTATGGCATGGATTACTTACTAAATGAATAATACATGGTTCTTCTTCCATTATTTTTAATACATTTGGACTGTTTTTTATCATTTTATTTAGTGCGTCATTATAATCTTCCCTTAAATGAATATCGTCTTCAATTATTGCTCCGAATAACATTTTCTTTTCGTAAATGTCTTTTAAACATTTTAAATGACTGAAACATATTGCAACTTCTGATAAATGTCTAAATTTATTTTTTTCTGGCAATTTATATTCTTTTGTTTCTTTATTCTCTGGAGTAATTGCATCAATTATTGTGTATTTGTTATAAAAAAATTTTTCTAATTGTGGTTTCATAAATTCTCTTCTTGCATTGTCCTTCAATGATATACAATATACATGTTGCAACATATATATTCTATTATTCTTTATTTTTTATGTATTTTCGTAATTTATTTTCATTATTTAAATCTTCCAATGCTTTAATACAAATTTCATCTTTTGTTTCACCTTTAAAATTTGCACTTAAATTGTCTTATTTCCATAATTTATATGTTGTATATCCACATAATCCTAATCCTAAAATCTGGCGCATTTTTGGCATCATTCTAAATGTGTCTTTTAAAACTGACCAGCTCACATATTTATAACCTCTATCGTATTTTTCTTTTTGTAAAAGATGCTGATTTTTTTTATAATAATTATGACATATTTTTAATCCCATAGCAATTGGCAATATACTAAACATTCTACATTTGTTTTTATCGATCAGTTTTATTTCCACATTTTCAAATTTACCCAAACCATTTTCATTGGTATATTTAAAATTTTTATTATCATGATATTCATTTGTCAAATGAATCATGAAATTGAGTATATGGTTTATCTACCTTGACATTGAGTAATCCCTCTTTTAAACCTGTTTTAAATTCATTAAATATAGATTTTGGTTTACTATCTTTATTATCTTTATTATCTTTATTATCTTTATTATTGTTATTTGACATAATAAGTTAATTGAATAGTATTATATATACATATATTTTATCAGATAAAATTGAAAAACAATTTTTTATATACATTTTTCCAAAATTGAATTAAATTGATGAAAATCTTGGTATTCTATTGTTTGGTAATTCGTTTTAAATGGATTAAATGTATTATGATAATCTAAATAATTACCTTCATATACCATAATTATATTTTTTACTGCACAATTCTTTGCAAAGTCGATGAATCCTGAATCAGGTGCTATCAGCAAATCAACATTATTCCTTAATAATCCAATTGTTTCGTGCATATCTTCCACAAATTTATAATTTTTTTTCAATACATGTGGATTTGTTTCTTCTTTTTTCCCTAATAATAGAATTTCGTAATTTTTATTATTTTTTCTAATAAAATTATGAATACAAGATTCTATTGTATTAAAAATATTTAAATGCATATTTCTTTTACTATATTTGCCAAATCGATGTCTTGCAAAAATTGCAATATATTTTTTATTTATTTTTGATTCCTTCGAATCCTTATAATCCAATGGTTTTGATATATATGGTAATTTTGCTTTAATATGTAAATATGTGTGGAAATTTATTTCTGCTTTAGTTAAATCAATATAATCAAAAGGTGGTTCTAATACAGATGAATGGCATTCTCTATCTTGTTCTAAAGGAATTTTTTCAACCATAACATTATTTGGAAATAATAATTTTAATATATCTGCAAATCCATCATATGTCATTATTTTTATCATTCTTTTTGGATTTTTGATAAAATATTGGTCCAATGTACCAAGAATAATTGTATGGAAATATCCAAATTCGCCAAAATAATAATATTTATCACAGAGATCTTTCTCTTTTATATAATCCCTCAGTAATTCTTTTGTTATATTAAATAATTTATTATATGCCAAATTATAACTTGGATATGCTAAATAGACTAATTTATTTATTTCATAGAGATTCATTTTTTTACCTTTATAAATTGTTATTTCACGTGTATTAAATGGATTATAAAGCCTATTCACTATTTTCTTTTTATCTAATTGAAATAATATTGTCTGTTTCCCTCCACAATTTTTTATAAATGATGAGTATTTTTCATTAAATATTATATTTGTAATTGCATTATTAATATAAGTTATATCATCTTTTAAATTATGTGATATACCAGTATGTATTTTGTCATTTGTTTTAATTTGTTCTTTCGATAATGATAGATTTATCAATTCCAATTTTAATAATTCCGCTATTTTTTTAGCAAAAATAAGTTGGTTATTATTATTTGTTATTACTGTTATTATTCTTTTATTTAATTTATTTCCGGTTGATATCATTTTATTTGGATATTTTGTTTTCTTTGGTAGTATTTTTTTTATATTTATAATATTTTCTTTATTTTTTATTTCGCCATTTATCGTATAATTTAATTTTAATATTTTTTGTTGTGTTGGCTTATTATTTATTATTTTATTTGTTTTATTTCTTACTATTTCTTCTATAAATCCATAATTTAAATTAAATTCTTCGAAACTCATATCAATTAATATATTACAATTACTATAATTTTTTTCTTCCGGAACAAATAAATTATCAATCGTTTCGTATAATAAATTTCTACTTTTTTCAAGGGAAAATTGATTCCTTACAAAAGAATATCCATTTGATATTATATAATTAAAGTTTTTCTTATTATTTATAAAACTCCTGTAATAATCTTCATCTTGTACTATAAAATTATCTCTTATTAATGTTGGTACATAATGATCAAATATTTCTAACATCAAACGTTTATCTAATTCATATGTATAATCAAATATTGGTATTGTATTTGCATTAAAAACTTCTATAAATTTTCCAAGTAAAAAATCAACTGGAAATTCAGCCAATGTCATTATACATCCTTTATATTTGCTCATTGTTTCATAATATCGTGTTTGGCAATTTGACGTATCTCTATTATTATTTGTATCGATTTTATTATGTGGACGCCTTATTCTATCAAATAAATTTGGATTCATTGTTTCATACAATTGTTTCCTTCTTCTATAAACAAAATGATTTGTTTCTCCTGATATTAATATTTTATTTATTTTATCTTCAAATTTAACATTAAAATATACATTTTCGTCCAATGCATAGAAAAAGAATTTTGTTTTATTTAAATATTTACTTTTTATATTTTCGAAATATTTTATTGATGGGGATAAAAGTATATCGCTTGAATCTAATATATATGAATCAAATGGTTGCAAATAATTTTTTATTGATGTCATGCGTATATTACTAAATCCAAATAAATCATCTCTCCATAACATTATTTTAATATTCTTTTTTTTTAATTGTTGTATTATATTTTTATTAAAAAATGGTTCATATGTTACATTGTTTATAAAATATAATACTGTCTTGTAATTTGTATTCATTTTATCTAGTGTTGCTATTAAATTATCGTAACATTTATCAAGTATATTGTTAAACATTGTTCTATTTAGTAAATTATAATTTATATTTTCTGTAAATTTTGTTATCGGGATAATATTTATATTTTTTGGGCTTATATCAAACATTTTCTGTTCTAATAAATAAAATGTATACATTATTACCCATTCCGGAATAAAACACCATGATACAACAACATTTATTTTTGTTTTATCGAATAATTTATTATAATGTTTATTATAATTAATTCTTGCAACTTGTTCTATTTTTGCTGAATCTAATTGGACTATTTTACTTTCTCTATTATTATTATTTGTAAGCGAATTAGGTTGTTTTTTAATTTCTACTGATTTATCAATATTTTTATTATTTATACTTAATATACTATTTTTTAAATCTAATATTTTTTCATTTTCTTTTGAAAATGAAATTGAGTCATTTATATATTGTTTTTTATACATTATATTTTAATATTATATCTAATTATTTATATAACAAGCGTATGTTTTTTGTTAATCCTCCGATTACTTCTTTTTCTTCATGCAATTTAATATTTTTATCACAAATTGGAGATGTTATTTTTTTTATAAAATTATTTAATAAATATGCTTCTTTAGATATGATTGTATATAATGAAGATGATTTTAATATGGCACTTTTAATTAAATATTTTTCATTTCTATTTAATTCATAATTTCCATAATGGATTACTCTGCCATACATAAAAAATAAATTTCTATTAAACAATTCATTTTTTGTTATTATACTTATATTGTTTATATATTGATTATTACATAATATGAAATTATGTATATCATCATCAATACAATATAATTCAACTGTATATAATGTTGATCCGCAGATATGATAAAAATTTTCCCTTAATTTATTATCTTTTATTAATACCGATATCTTGCTCACTTTCTTTTTAAATAATTCATTTAAAATTGTTTTATCATAATCAATTATTGCATAATCAATAATATCATCAGTTGTATTATGAACAATATATATATTGTTTTCTGTAAATAATTTATATTTTGGTAATTCTTTTGTTTTATAATATACATAATAATTTCGACTAAATTCTAAAGGTTTTTCTTGATATGTTATAAATTTTTTTATATTTTCCATCTCATTTTTAAATTCTAATGATCTTATTATCATTATTTTTGCACCAAATGGATTATATGTATAATGATATTTATCTATAGGAATTCCAATACTATTATTAATATTGTCTCGACTTGTATACATTATTATATATTTACATCCACTATTCAATGCATAATCTTTTAAACCACTATCTGCGGTTATAAATAGTTTACATGTCTTAAAATAGTTTATATATGATGTAAAATCCGTTATTTTTTTGAAATTTGGTACCTGTAATGTCTCGTTTGGATGTCCGATTATATATATTTTATTTGATTTAGGTATTAAATTTACCAATGAATTAAATAAATTTATATCCATATTTCTATATTTATCGGACATTCTATTTCTTGGAAATATTAATACTGTATTCTCTTCTGCCAATCTTTTTGATTCAAAAGGCATTCTTAAATAATCTTTTTGTAATAATACTTTTGATCTATGTTCAATAAAAGAATTTGGATAATATTTTAGTATATATTCTTCTATATTTTTTGTTTTATTAACTGAATTCTTTAATTTTCTATCTAATTCAGAATTTATATGTAATCTTTTTTCACTGTATTGAAATGGTATTGTTTTTATTCTATTGCCAAATACTGATTTATATAATTCTACATAATCAGGCATAATAAACATCTCTATTTTTTCATTATTAAATCTTAATATTTCGTCCAAATATTGAACTATATTTATCATAAAAAACCCACATTCTCCAAAATAAAAATATTTTTGTGTATTCGATGTTTGTGTATTTACTAATATAATTGGTTCTTTTTTTACTAATTTAATTGCTGTTTTCTTAATTCCTTGGTTAGTGGTTGCAGTGTTCGGAAAATTTATATTTTGTTTATTTTTTCCTGAATCTATAATCGAATTTTTTATTTTTATTATACTCTTATGTTCAATATTCTTCTTTTGCATATCCTTTATATATTATATTATATAATATAAGATAAAATACATAGATTTTTAATTTAGTATGATTTTATATGTAATTAAAAATGTTCGATTTCATCCTAATTTTTGAGTTAAATTATTTATTTTATTATAATATAATTAAATATGGATCAATATGATTTATATTTATTTGACCTTGATGGGACATTAATTAATACAGAATTATTACATTATAGTGCTTATTATGATATGCTTCAAAAATATAATATAAATATACCAAACGATAAATTTACATTTAGGGAATATTGTAGACATGCTCATTTAGATGGAACTTCAATGAAAAATTTTATTTCGCAATATACTGATTTACCATATGATACATTGTATGCAACTAAAAAAGAAATATTATTAAAATTACTTGATAAAGATTTACAATTTATAAATGGTGCTGAAAAATTATTAAATGAATTATATGAAAAAAAAATAAATACTTGCATTGTTACTCATTCTGATGATGATATGTTAAATATCGTTTTGAAAAAATTACCATTATTAAGGGAAAAAGTAAATAAAATTATTACTCGAAATCAATATATAACCAGAAAACCAAATCCAGAATGTTATTTAAAGGCACTTAATTATTTTAATCCGAAAAATCCAATTGGGTTCGAAGATTCTCTCAAGGGATATATGGCATTAAAACAAACAAATATTACCAATGTATTTATCGGTAGTGATACTTATTATTATTATAACAAGATTAATCCACTTAATACCTTTTTAGATTTTACATATATTGATTGGAATCATACAAATATGAAGATTGAACAAACTAATAATGTAAATTTTATTGATTTATGTTTGAATAAATATATTTCTTCTTTGAAATCATGCAATCAAAATATGACACAAATTATAAAATATCTATTACCATTGATTACAAATTGTTCTCGTAATATTTATCTAACAGGAATTGGTAAATGTGGACATATTTCTAAAAAATGTGTTAGTACTTGGCAAAGTGTTGGTATTTCGTGTCATTATTTAAATATCCCTGATTTATTTCATGGGGATTTTGGTATTTTAAAAGAAAATGATATTATTATATATATATCCAATTCAGGTAAAACCGATGAATTAATAAATTGCGCACAATATATTCATAATAATTTTAAAGTTATTCAAGTTGCTTTGACAATCAAAGATTCAATTAAATTAAATTCTATTGTTGATTTTCATTTTACAATAACAAATGATATTGTTAACGAAATTGATTCAATTAATATGGCTCCTTCTGTTTCAAGTGTTTTATTTATGGCAGTTCTTGATATGATTGGTATTAAATTGGCAGAGGAAAATGGATTAACAATTGAAAAATTCAAATTACAACATCCTGGTGGCGATCTTGGAAAAATAACGAATAATGTAGTTGATTATGTAGTTATTAATGCATCCGGTTTAGGAACTAGGTTATTTCCAATTACTAAATTTATTCCTAAAATATTAATAAATTATAAAAATAAACCATTTATTCAACATTTAATTGAGTATTGGCAAAAATATTCGCAAAAAATTATAATAATTATTAATTCTAAATATCATGATATTGTAAAATATTATACAAAACAATATGTTAATATTACTTTACTTGTCGATGATACTAACACTGGGACTGCTGATGGAATTAATAAAACCGTTGGCAAAGAATATTATGGGAAAAATATTATAATTTCATGGTGCGATATTATTCCTACAAATATCATTAAAAATTTATACAAAACATGTGTGATGACATATGGGAATGAATGTAGATATGGTATTTGCGATGATGGATCGATCCAGAAAAAAAATAATGGCAATATTATTGGATTATTTTATATTAAGAATTATAATGGCTTATCTCAATATAATATTGGTGATGATATTTGTGATGTTTTTTCTAAAAATTATCCTGATTTTACTTCGCAAAATATCGCAAATATAATTGATATTGGAGACATGGATAAATATAAAAAAACAAATATAATTGAACAATTTAATACACGATTTTTTAATAAAATTACAATTATTAATAATGATAAAATATTAAAATCTTCTTTAAATAAACAAGGAGATAATCTTTTACAAAATGAAATAAATTGGTATAAATATATTGGAAAATGTGATTATGTTCCTAAAACTTTTTCGTATAATGATACTTCATTTGAAATGGAATTATTAAATGCCCATCCTCTCTATAAATATTTTAATAATTTAAATCTTAATCAAAAACTAAATATAATAAATAATATACTTGATATATTATCAAAAATACATTCTAAATTTAAAACAAATATAATTCTTGATGATGTTAAAATTGAATGTCATGATAAAGTTTTTAATCGATTATCCAATATAAAACCATTTTTAGAATTCCATTCATTTAATAATATTACTCATGTCAATGGGTTGAGAATTTTTTCACTCGATTCTGTTGTTAATAAATGTTATGAAATTATTAAAAAAAATATTACTGAATCAACATTTATTCATGGCGATTGTCAATTTAGTAATATATTATATTCTGAAACAAATAAAAAATTATATTTTATTGATCCTCGTGGATATTTTGGTAATACCAAATTTTTCGGTATACCTGAATACGATTATGCAAAAGTTTTATATGCTTTATCTGGATATGATAATATGAATAATGATCCATTCTTTCATTTTGATATTAAAAATAATAATATGATATTAAATATCACAAATCATGAAAATATTTTCGATAAATTACCATCTATATTATATAATGAAACAACAATTGCATTAGTTTGTATAATGTGGTTATCTTTGGCACAATATAATTCTAATAATATTTTAAAATGTATTGGATCTTATTATTATGGATTATATTTATATTCAAAATATATTATTAAGGCATAGCAAATGATATAAAAAAACAATTATTATATATTTCATCTATATCATTTATATAATATACTTTTGCACAAATATCTGTTATATAATCACCAAATGGATTATATTTTTTATTCATGAAATATGAATCTTCTAATATACATAATTCTGCATCTTTACTTGTAATTTCCGAATAACTTATTACTGCCTTTTTAAATAAATTTTGAATATTAATTTTATTATTATTAATAACTTCACAATAATAACATTCGTCTAAATGTTTTGGAATATAATCTCCTTTTGCAATACTATCTGGTGTATTACCTTCCTCATCTATCTCATTATCATCAAATTTTATATTCGGTAAAATACAATTTTTACATGGATTTACCAATACAGGTATTAAACCCAATATATTTT
>Ga0210044_10004002_pt1 | contig 20842 bp, 15 predicted proteins | sample CryGey13umfilter_2_FD_183959 | JGI IMG/M metagenome (GOLD analysis project Ga0210044, IMG submission 183959) | Groundwater microbial communities from aquifer in Utah, USA - Crystal Geyser 4/9/14 3 um filter (SPAdes) (version 2) | ecosystem: Environmental > Aquatic > Deep subsurface >... | reverse complement strand
TCCTCCGTTCAGCGCAACTATATCAAGGCACTCGGCCTTACAGAGGAAATCTTTGTAACCTCCCAACCCCCTTCCCTGATCCAAATAAATTTACCCGACACAACTTAAAAGGGGTGTGGAATGTGGGCTTAAAATGCGCTTTTTTTCATTTTTATCAGTAAATTACCTTTTCCGGATGGACACTAGATATGAAAAAGACAGAACAGAACCTCATGGATGCTTTTGCAGGCGAATCTCAGGCAAACAGGAAATATCTGGCTTTTGCCAAACAGGCGGAACAGGAAGGCTTTAAGGAGGTCGCAAAGCTTTTCAGGGCTGCGGCCGAGGCGGAGACAGTCCATGCGCACGCGCACCTTAAGGTCCTGGGCGGCGTAGGGAAGACCGCGGAAAATCTCAAAACGGCCATAGAAGGGGAAACCCATGAGTTCAAAAAGATGTACCCTGTCTTTATAGAAGTGGCTGAGAAAGAGGGTAACAAAGCGGCGGAAAGATCTTTCAAGTTCGCAAACGAGGTGGAGAAGATTCATGCTGGTCTATATCAAAAGGCCCTTGATAATCTGGGAAAGAACAAGAGCGTTGATTATCATGTCTGCTCGGTTTGCGGCATGACTGTCGAAGGTGACGCCCCCGATAAGTGTCCTGTTTGCGGTGCGGCCAAAAAGGCCTTTATAAAAATTTGATCGGAATCATAGGGTGTTTTCGTAGCTCAATCTACAAGGTGGCACGGTAATAACCCCCATGCCCTGAAAGGGGCACAACGAAGCATAAAAATCACCCCTACCCCTCCCTCCCCCGTCGAGGGGGAGGAGGAAAAGGAGGGGTCATTTTCATCTAAATCTCCATGACCAAATGGGGCACAACGAAGGATGAAAATGCCGCAAGTCATTGCCGGCCAGGTCCGGGATTCAAGTCGTCATTCCGGCGCAGGCTGGGAAAAAACTGGATACAGTCTTTAGGATCAAGGTTCGGGAAAGGCTAGGCCGGCATTACGATGCTTTTTCATAAAAATTCATATAAAATAACGGAGGAACAAGAGCAAAAATGCATAAAGTTCTAATCGCATATTTCAGCAGGACCGGAAAAACGGAGAAAATGGCTAACTTAATTGCCGAGGGTATAAGGTTTACGGGTAACGAGGCAATAATAAGAAAGATATCGGAAATCACAAGCGATAGTTTACTTGAAGGATATGACGGATATATCTTCGGATGTCCAACCTATCACCGTGACATGACCGCTGGTATGAAGACTTTTCTTTTTATGGCGGAAAGGGTCAACCTGCTTGGTAAGATCGGAGGGGCATTCGGCTCTTACACCCACAGCGGAGAGGCCTCTCCAATGATCTATGACACTATGAAGTTCGTCTATAAGATGGACACAACTGACCTTGGTCCTTTAAGCCTTAAGGAGGCCCTGATAGAGACCCATGATGGCGTCAAGGCCTGCCAGGATTACGGAAAGGCCATCGGAGAAATGTTCAAGAAATAGATACCGGTTTATGTAACATAACAGGAATATCCGGCTTGCTCGTTTAGCTCGGAAACACATCCTGCCATCCCGGGGGGAGAAAAATCTTGGACTCTGCCGAGTGGGAAGGGAGTAAAATCATGATGCACGGGGTTGATGCATACCCCGTGGCGCGCATTTGACCTTTTTAAAGGGAGCTAATTTGCTATGGCAAGACCTGAAGACATGTGGCAGTGCCAGACCACAAATTGTGGCTATATTTATGACCCCGACAGGGGGGATAAAAAAGGAAAGATTTCCAAGGGGACAAAATTTGAAGATCTTCCTGATGACTGGAAGTGCCCGGTTTGCGGAGCGGGAAAAAAGATGTTCAAACCCCTTGCAGGCCCGGGATCAGTGGCATCCCAGAAGTCTTGAGAAAAGGAGAAGATATGGCTGAAAAACAAGTTAATGTGACCATGAGGGGAAATCCCGTTACGCTCGAAGGTTCATTACCCAAGATAGGAGAGATGGCGCCTGATTTCACCGCGCTCAAAAATGACCTTTCTCCTGCGAGGCTTTCTGATTTCAAGGGAAAGGTCTGCATAATATCCTCTGTACCGTCTCTGGACACACCCGTATGCGATCTGGAGACAAGGCGCTTCAACCAGGAAGCCGGGGGCCTTGGGGATAAGGTTGCGATACTGACGATAAGCATGGACCTTCCATTTGCGCAGGCAAGATGGTGCGGGGCAGCAGGTGTTGACAAAGTTATAACCTTATCAGATCACAGGGATGCTTCCTTTGGTCAGGCATACGGCGTACTTATCAAGGGGCTTCGTCTCCTTGCACGATGCCTCTTTGTTGTGGACAAGGAAGGTGTCTTACGGTACGTCCAGCTTGTAAAAGAGATTAGTCAGGAGCCGGATTATGCGGAGGTGCTGAACTCAGTTAGGAGCCTTATTTAAGAATAGTGTATTTCGGCGCTCTTGCACTTCCGGATGGCAAATTCCAAGCATCCTATGAATCACGGTGCGGCCGAATGAAAGATGAAGAGAGGCCAGGGTGCGGAAGTAAATTGATTTAGGTCGGCAAGAAGTTTGCTTAGCTTAGACAGCATCCTGGCAACCGCAGAGAGTTGGAGACTACAAGAATTTCATTTTCATTTTTTGTGGTGCCCATCCGGGGCATGAAGTTTATACGAAAATGCTCCTTCCCTTTACCGTAGAAACGTCGGGATGCAGCGGCATTATTCCCTCCCCCTTGACGGGGGAGGGAGGGAGGGGTGGGGGGGATTTTCATGCTTCGTTTTGCCAGACCAGGGCATGACCGTTAGAGCATCCCCAAAATATCACAGCCTTTTTTTTCAAGGCGCTTAAGAGACACGGGATATCTGGTCTTAAGCTCCTGGGCGAAGAGAGATATCTTGAACTCCTCAAGCATCCATCTAAACTCCTCCGTTGCGCGCTTCCTTTCGTTAGAGAAGGGAAGACCGCAATCCTTCTGAATCTCGGCATACAGGTCTAGGATCTTCAAAAGATCGCGTTCTTTTTCCATATCCTTGGAGGGGTTATTCACGGCCCTTTGGGCCCGGATCATCAAAGCTCTTATATATCTTGGAATATCTTTCAATCTTATTGATTCGTATCCTATAATAAAATCTGTCGGTACAAGCCTCTCAAGCTCCGTCCTTCCCTTTGCGCAGGAGGACAGTGCCCCATGGTTCCCTCTATTGGCATTCTCCAGAGATTCCAGCAGCAGAACGCACTCCTGATAAGCTTCCAGAACCGATGATACTGCTTCAACAAGTTGTTTTGTTGTATCAAAGAGCTTTGTTCCCAATTGACTTGCGTAAGAATCAAACTGCCCGGAGCTTCTTGCGGGTATATTGAAGAGATTGGATGCAACGGCATCAAGTATCTGCTGCTCTATATGGTTTTTTCCTCCCAGTCGGCCGACGGCCTCCAGTGCCTTGGGCTTGAGGTTAAAGTTCTTCCTTAAGAACCGCAGTTCTTTAGAAAACTTTATCCGGTAAAGGGCCTCAACTCCTCTCGGATGTGCCTTATCGGCCTCTTTTTTTGATGTGAGCAACCTAAGGGACACAGAGTCTCCCTCACTTACTAGAGCCGGATGTGCCGTCAGATTATCATCAATTATTATCTGCTCCGGGATGCTTCCTACACTCCAGGCCCTCAAGTCGGTTTTTTCCCATTCTGCTTTGGCCCTTTGCCATTGGGCGGACTCCTCCATGGCCTTTGGAATGATTTCGGCCTTTTCGATCAATGAGAAGTCCCTTCCTGAGACAATCTCCCTTCCTTTTTGATCAACGACCTTGAAGCGAACCTTAAGATGCTCAGGGATATCCAGACCGGCCCATATTGAAGGAGGTATGTCCACTCTGAACTTATCACTAATGATCCTGGCCAGTGCGCTGATAAGATGCTCATCCTCTTTGTGCATTTCTTTCTCGATGGTTACTGCGGCCTCAGAGACAAGACCGAGCTTTTTTCTGTATTTGCTCGGAAGGGCTCTCAGCAGGGCGGTTATCTTTTCTCTAATGAGGCCCGGGATGGAGCGCTCAAGACCTCCTGCGGGGATGGAACGGGCAAGCGCTGCCGGTATGGAGACAGTTACTCCGTCATCTTCATTGCCTGGGGAAAACCTGTAGGTGCACCCAAGGCTTTTGCTCCCTGCCGTTATTGAGTCCGGATACATATCTATCAGATTGTCATCGGGTCTCCATCTGATGAGGTCTTCTTCCTTCATATTAAGAAAACCGTCCTGACCGGCCTTCTTTATGATGTTTTTGAGGGTTCTAATATCATACACGCCGGGAAGCCTTTCTGAATAAAACTCGGCCATTGCCTCTTCGTCGGCAAGTATGCCCCTTCGCCTTACCTTTTCCTCAAGGCCTGAAATCTTTCTGGTCAGAGCCAGGTTATGCTCAAGAAATGAGAATCTCTCGGATATATCTCCTTCAACAAGTGCCGATCTGATAAAGACCCTGTGTGACTCCTCCGGATCTATGCGGCCGTAGGAGACGGATCTCTTTGGTACTATTTCAAGACCGTAGAGGCTAACCTTCTCAAATGCCGTTACTTCTCCTCGTGATTTTTCCCAATGAGGTTCAAAATAGCTCCTTCGGCAGAGAGATCCTGCCAGAGGCTCTATCCACTGGGGCTCTATGCCTGCTGCACATCTGGCAAAGACCCTTGATGTCTTGACGATAGTTGCCGCCATGATCCAGGGGGGTGGCCGGGTGAAAAGGGTTGAACCGGGAAAGAGCATCAACTCCCTTCCTCTGGCGCTGGTATATAGGTTCTTTTCCTTCTTTATCGCTATGTTTGAGAGGAGCCCGCTCAGGATGGAACGGTGGATAGCGGCATATTCATCCTTCTTGTTCATCGCCATTGAACTTGATTCGCAGGTAAATTTCTGTTCCTTAAGTATCCCCAGGATCTGTTCATGTATGAAGACCCACTCCCTCATGCGGGAAAAAGACAGAAAATTTTCCCTGCAGAACTTGCGCATCTGATTCTGCGTGCGCAGTCCCTTGAGAACTCTGTGATAGTGGTCCCAGATCGCCAGAAGGCTCATGAAATCTGAGTCAGGGTGATTGAACGGGGCGTGTAATCGGTCGGCCTCCGCTGCCTTTTCCATAGGCCTTTCTCTGGGATCCTGTATGCTCAAGGCTGATGCTATGATGGCAATCTCCCTGACGCAGCCCTCAGATACGCCCTCAATAAGCATGCGGGAGATGCGAGGATCAAGAGGGAGTCTGGCCATCAAACGGCCCCGTTCCGTCAGGGAATACTCATTTTCTCTTCTTTCTGTAGCGTTAAGCTCCAGTAGCACCTTGAATCCGTCTGTTACGCTTTTGGGAAGAGGTCTGTCCAGGAAGGGAAACGAGCTTATATCCCCCATCTTCAGGGAAAGCATCCTCAATATTACCTCTGCGAGGTTGGCTCTCATTATCTCAGGAGGCGTGAAGGCAGGACGGGATTCATAGTCTTCTTTTGAATAGAGCCTGATGCAGATGCCATCCCTGACCCTGCCGCAGCGACCCGCCCTCTGGTCTGCGCTGCTCTGTGCGATAGGCGTAACAGGAAGCGCCGTCATCCGGGACAGCGGGACATATCTGGATATCCTGGCAAGGCCAGTGTCTATCACATATCTGATATCCGGGATGGTTATGGATGTCTCGGCGACGTTTGTAGCGACAACGATCTTGGCCCCCTTCTCGGAGAAAATGCGTCTTTGCTGGGGCGCCGGGAGTCTTGCGAAAAGAGGAAATATATTCACGCCGGTAATCCTTTGTCCCTCAAGCCTGTCGCATGTCTCCCGAATGTCCTGCTCGGTCGGAAGGAATATGAGGATATCCCCCGGCGTCATTCCCTGCCTGATCATATTGACGGCCTTTATCGCCATATCCACATAGGTGATTTCTCCTTGCTCTTCAAGCTGCGGATCTATGGGAAGATATTCAAAGTGAATAGGAAAAAGCCTGCCAGATACATCTATGACAGGGGCATCGCTGAATGCCTTTGAGATTTTTGCCGTATCCATGGTAGCGGAGGTAATGATAAGTTTCAGGTCTGATCTCACAGCAAGGATGGTCTTTAGATAACCCAGTATGAAATCAATATTGAGATTCCTCTCGTGGGCCTCGTCAATGATCAGGGTGTCGTATTCAAGAAGAAGGGGGTCACTCTGGGTCTCAGCAAGGAGAACCCCGTCGGTCATAATCTTTATGTAGGTGTCGGGGCCCACTTTCTGGGTGAAGCGTATTTTCATCCCTACCGACCCTCCCAACTCCTCCCCCAGCTCTTCTGAAATACGGGTGCTCACAGCGTATGCGGCAATTCTCCTTGGCTGGGTGCAGCCGATCATGCCGCTTAAACCCCTTCCGGCAAGGAGGCACATCTTAGGTATCTGGGTGCTCTTACCTGAACCTGTTTCACCTGATATGATTACAACCTGATTTGCCTTTATGGATTCAATGATCTTAGCTTTGAGGGATATGATCGGGAGATTGCCAGGGAAATCCAATGGGGGAAGGGAAGCCTTGCGGGATTTGCGCCTTTCAATGGATTTCCACACAAGTTTTTCAATGAATTTGATATGATCGGAAGGTGTTCGTGCGCTTTTCTCAGTCTTCGGGATCGAGAGAAAATCCTCTATCAGTTTTCGTATCCGAATGCGATCCCTTGCCATCATGATCGGCATCCGGCCAAGAATCCGTTTGATCCTCGCATTTAACTTAACGTCAGGGGAGTTCACCGAGTGGATTACCTTTTTCTGAAACTCTTGAGCCAATCTCTGAAGATATCGGTAAGCCTCTTACGAATGCGAACGCAGATAAACAGGTCACCCGGCCCTCCTCCGGCCCTGCCCGGAGCCCCCATTCCCTTGAGCCTTATCTTCTGCCCTGCTCTGATGCCCGGCGGAATGCTGACGATCAATTCCCGGGCAGTTCCCCGGGGAAAGTATTTTATCCTTCCGCCCCTTAATGCAAGCCAGGGGGATATGGCCATGGTATCTGAAATATCTTTTCCTCTCTGGGGGCTTATATGCCTGAATAAATTTCCCGCCCCGAATCTGAAGAAGAAAGATGTTTTTCCCGGCGCAGCATTTACGAATGAAAACCGCCTCGCGCCAGGCCCGTAAAACTCCTTGAAGACCTCTTCCGCGCCTCTGAACCCGAAGTTACGGCAGATTTCTTCGAAAACCTGGTTTACGTCGGAGCCCTTGAAGATATCATCGTCTGAACGATTCTGCCTGAATCGGCTATAGGCGGAAGAGCCGAAGCTGTTTCTGAGAGAGTCGTATTCCTGCTTTTTTGCCTGATCCGATAAAACCGCATAGGCCTCGTTCAAATCCTTCATCCTGGCTATGGCCTCGCTGTTTGCGGGATTTCTGTCAGGGTGCCAGCGAAAGGCAAGTTTTCTATAAGCCTCTTTTAACAGCCGCGCATCTGCATCAGGCCTTACGCCAAGGATATCATAGTAGTCCTTTTTTTCCATGGAGTGCTTATCGAGCAGGAAATGTCTCTAATGGAGGCATCACCACCCTAATCATCCTCCAAAATCTTAAAGTAGTCGCCCGGCATAGCAGGTTTTCCCATTACTGAAAGATTTGGTACAGGATAGCGATAGGCACCTTTCCGGCGGACGTATTCAAGTCCTTCAAGGAAGTCGTCAATCGCATTTAGAGGAAGGGCAAAGGATACTTCATAGTCCTGAGTGCCTGCAAAAACCCTCTCTCCGGGCCCTGGGATGAGATATGTGGGTTTCTGAGACTGCACGACCCCTGCGAGCCATGCCGAGCATCCGAAGCGGCCTGTGCTGATTGAGGTGACACCTTCTCCCTTACGGAAGTTGGCCGCGTGTATCAAAGACAAAATCTGTGCAGGATTACCATAAATAACAACCACATCAGGGGTGAACTCGCACCTTTCAAGAGGGGAGATCCAAACCTCTTTTATCTCATCCATGGGCCATCTTGGATAGGATGCTTCCATGGCCTTGGCTACTTCCTCTCTGTCCTGATAATAGGAGGCCAGGTGCCCTTGAAGAAAGCGATCAGGCCTTGCCATTCCGAGAAGGACCGGGGGGACGGGGCAGCCGTGGTCGCCCTTTTCAAATACCATTGTCCAGCCTATGGTGCGGGCGATTGTCATTGCCTGACACACAGCTATCGCGTGGCCCATATCAGCTAAAGGTCTTCTTGCCTTTTGAGGGATAGCTTCCCCTTCGTGTGCCAGCTTTATTCCCACGGGTAAATGAATTATCCTGACAGAATCCCGCACTCGTTCCGACAAGGTCTTCCAGGGGGTAGTCAATGGGAATCTCCTTTCTCAATCTTCTTGTTCATCTCGCCCATAATCTGTTCAAGCCTCATTGCCTCTTCGAGAATCACCCCCACATACCTGCTTCCCTCGGAATCAGGTCCCAGACTTTTTGCGAGTTTTCTAACAAATCCGCCCACTACCATTAGGGGGTTTCGTATTTCGTGCACCACTGCCTGAAGGATATCGTTTGGAGATTGATTTTCATTGTCAAGGGTATCAATGTTAGGGAGGCTCTGGGGTTCATCAACGGGGCAGATAGAGAGCCTCTGAGAAATCCTCATTAGAGCGGAATTTGCCTTTTCGAGCAGCACCACGACATCCTTGTCATGGTCTACCCGTATCTTTAAGTGCGTACCAATCTCCTCTACTTCATCCAGCACGGTAGAGAGTATCTTGTTGATGTCGTCATGGGAGATAGCGGCTTCGTTAGCTGCACAGGTTATAGAGGTTTCGAGGTCTTCCTTTTCGGATGTAAGCATCCTGGCCATCAGGGTCGCTACATCACACAGGAAGAGAAGGGGTTCCTTGGGAGGCGCAGACGCTGGATATCTCTTGATTCCTGCCAGTTGGCAGATGACAATCCTTTCAGGAAATGACCATTGGGTAAGCACGAATCTGCCTACTTCCCTGTGATCAACCCCGAAGTGCTCCCTCTCCCAGGCAAGCATCATCTCGAGTTCGTCAAGATCAAGGGGAGGATCACTTACGCGGTTTTTTATGAAGAGATCAAAGAAGACCAGAAGGCCGATTTCTTCAAGGAGCGCTGCGATAAAAGCCTCCTCAGGATGCGCTGATCTAAATCTAACGGCAAGGGCCTTTGCTATCAGTGCCCTGTAAAGTGAGAGCTTCCAAAACTTCTCATAGTCCATGGCGCCTTTCATGCCCATGGGAAAGGTGTCCCTGAGAGAGATGGACAGGGCCATTATTCTGACCCTGTCAAATCCCAGCTTGACAATAGCCTGCGTCAGGGTGCTTATCGGATTGCTTGCCTTAAAAAAAGCGCTGTTGGCGAGTTTAAGAAGCCTCGCAGACAGGGAGGGGTCTCTTTCTATTACCCCTGCGAGCCTTGATGCGGGAATTCCCTCCTGCGAAGCCATTTCCACTGCCTCCATCGCAACCGGAGATAGAGCCGGCAGATTGTAGCCCTCGGATATAGCTTTCTTTATTACAGCTTCAAAATTCTCCATTGCTTGATCCCTATTGAGAGTAACCGATTTCTTCACTCCTGAATTTATATGAAAATGGCCCTTCCCTTTCCACCTACCCCTCGACGGGGGAGGAAGGGGTGGGGGTGATTTTCATCCTTCGTTGTGCCCCATCAGGACATGGCCGTTAGAGCCAAGGCGTCCGCCCAACCCACAGCTTCCATATAGCATCTGGGCACAATATCTTTTTCCAAACTCAGATTATTCACCTTCTTTTCGGCGAGGAATTTCAAGCGCCTGTTTCCGCTAAGATCGCCAAGAGCATTCTTAATCTGATCTCTGGGTGTTAACCTGAAATCAAACTTTATAAGATTGGCCATCTCTATAAGAGGCTCAAGTTTCTTGTCATAAACGAAATCGTCGAGGGCGATTTCATATCCCGAGGAGGCCATCACGCGGCATGCAGCTATAACTTCCTCTGTCGGCTCAACATCCTCCAGTATCTCAATTACTATTTTTTCTTTGGGAAACATCATTGGGATCTTTTTGGTGAGAAGACCCTGCGTGAAGTTTATAAATGCCTTCTTCTCTAAAACCAGTTGGTCCATACCTATTGAGAAAAAACTATTAGTGAGGACCTTAGAGGATGCCGTTTCACCGTCAATTTCGGGAAATGAGTTGGTTAAGCCGTCCCTGAAAAGGAGTTCATAGCCGTAAGTTTTCTTTCCTCTGCTAAGAATAGGCTGTCTTGCTACAAAGATATCCAATTATCATCCTTACTCAAAGGTGAAGGCCTAAATTATCTTACCGCGCATTTAAATGTGCGATTGCCTGAGTTAGAAAATTATAGTGTATAGACTCAAAAATTCGGGGTTGGTGCGGCTTCAGCCGCACGGAAACCGTGCGGCCTGCGCCTGAGGGCGCACCTACAGAAGCTGATTTCTGCTCTGCGTGTCCTGCTGCTCTGCGCAAAGCCATTCCCCCCAATTATTGAGCTGATACGGATAAACACTAACTAGTGCCCATCCGGAAATGGCTATTTTCACCGATTTCGGCGTTGGGCTCAAATTTTAATCCTCGAAATACGTCAATGTATTCCTGTGGTTAAAATTATCGCCCGCCTTGAACTCGACAAAAATATCTCATTTCCGGATGGACACTAACTATATTGTAACATCGCATTGTAAGCAATAGTATAACAGCGTGGTGAAAAACCTCTGTTGACAGGCTGAGGAAAAATGCCTAGATGGAAGCTATGAGATGTCCCGAGGAACGGGGCATAACATCTCAATAGTGAGGTGCACTCCCTCTGGCTCTGGCACCCGGATCGGGGTCCGGGACAGGCTTCGCCGGAAAGATGAGCTGGATTCCGGATTAAGTCCGGAATGACGTGTGACATTTTCATACTTCGTTGCGCCCCTTTCCTTTATCTCTTCCCCTCGACAGGGAAGGTAGGGGTGGAGGTGATTTTCATTTTTCGTTATAGCCCATTCGGGCATGGCAGTTTTATATGAAAATGCCCCTTGCCTTTATTCCTCACCCTCGACTGGGGAGGGGGGTGGTGATTTTCATCTTTCGTTGTGCCCTATTCGGGCATGGCAGTTAATAAGAACGCTTTGCTGTTAATAAGCAAGGAGGTAGCGTATGGCACAAAAAATTGAGTCCTACAGTTGCAGTTCTGATTGCCTGCACATAGAGATGGGGTGCCCTCTTTTTATGCAGTTTCCGGACAATCCGGACCGTGTGAAAAGCCATTTCGTCGGGATGAGCGCAGGGGCCTACCTCATTGTCTCAGATCCAGGGACCGGGGATGCTGCCGCTGCTGCGGCCGGAGCTTCTCAGGTGGTTATCAGGTATATTTATCGGGGTGAGGGAAATCCTCGACCTCGTAAAGTGTAGAGCCGGAGGAGGATTTTCATTAGCGGGGGCGACAAAATATTTCTGCCATGAGCGTTTGGCATGCCTTTACCAGGAGACTTCATATAGAATAATGAAATGACTTGCCAGCCACATTCTTGCATGTTTATAAGACTTCGCTAAGGACTTTTTACCTTAAAAATAAATATACTTGACATACATGCAGTAAATGCTAAAGTATTTACCAAACTGTTCAAGTGAAGGTAGAACAGCAAGATTTTATCTATTAATAGGAGACTTCAACCATGGCAGAGATAATGACTACCAAGGAGTTGGCGAAATATCTAAAACTTCATGAAATAACAATCTGTAAGTATGCCGCTGAGGGAAAGATTCCAGCCATCCGAATCGGGAGGGTGTGGCGTTTTGACAAAGAGGCCATTAACCGATGGATCGGCGGACAAGAGAAATAACAGGAAGTTAGTTAAGCGGAGGATGGCTTCTAAATTCACTGCCGTTATAGCCGGGATCATGGTATGGCTTCTGGGGGTATTTGCTCTTGCTGAGGCTTCTGGGCCTGTGGTATTTGGCGACATCACTCGCGCCGGAAACATAATAGAAATTAGACCGGCGGCCACCCCTGAGAAAAGTGGCGGTATTCTCTTGAAAACCGTCAATGACCTCCAGGGACCGGCTGCCGAACAACCATACCTGATACGATTGAGCCCCGGAATATATTTCCTTGGAAATAAAGCTCTCAGACTCAGGCCTTTTGTAGAGATTGTAGGCTCCGGCCCATCATCTACCTTCATCAAGGGTTCCGTGTCCGGCGAGGGAACCGGCCTTATCATCGGGGCCGACAATTCCTCTCTCAAATCGCTTTCCATTTCCAATACGGGTAAGGGTCTAACAGTAATCGGGATTTATAATAAGGCGTCATCTCCGCTGCTGACCAATTTGAATGTCACCGTAGCAGGATCAGGGGAGTGCACCTACGGGCTGTGGAATTCCTCGGCGGCTCCGAGGATCGAGAACTTGATGGTAACGGCAGAGGGCGCTGCATTTAACCACGGGATATTCAATCAGGAATCAGAACCCAAAATGCGCCGAGTAACAGTTAAGGTTTCAGGAGGCGAGGAGGCATTCGGCGTTATCAATAGCTACTCATCCCCTTCAGTCCACGAGCTTGATACCAGCGCCAAAAACGCCTCATCCTTCAATGTTGCCCTATGGAATATCAGTTCACCCCACGAGATGAACAGAGTCAGCGCAAACGCGTCAGGGGGGGATCAGAATATCGCAGTTTACAACGTATCCACTGAAGTCTTCATGGATCAGACCAGGGCCAAAGCGTTAGGAGACCACGGGAACAACTATGCAGTCAAGAACGTAGGGGCTTCACCTGTCATGTTCAATTCCACCGCCACTGCGGCAGGTGGCGGATATGGAATCTATAACATTTCGTCATCCCCGAAATTGGTTAATGTCCTCGTTTCGGCCTCAGGCGGCAAGGCTGCCGCCATTGGAATCTTCAATGCGGGAGAGGGAAACAGGGTAAAGGCTGACCGATGCACCATAGGGGGATCTTCGGCCGGTGTATTCTCTGATTCCTTGAGTGGATTTGAGCTTGGGGCCTGCGCGCTTGAAGGAGCTGTTTCAGGAGACGGAGCTTTTCACTGTTCTTTCTGTTATGGTGCAGGGGGGCTTGCCCTTGATTCCAGGTGCAGGTAACTACAGGCATGATGCAAGGCGGAGTCTTGTTCAATAAAATTGAATGACCTTTTGCCCTCTCGATACTGAACCGTTTTGAAAACACGTAAGAAAAATCCACAACTGGGCTATCTCATTTCTTCTCACGGGCTCGGACATGCCGCCAGGGCCTGCGCGGTAATGGAGGCGTTTCACATTATTGGCGGGGATGCGGAGTTTAATGTCTTTTCAAGTATACCGCCCAGGTTTTTTAGATCATCCCTTTCGCGCCCACCTCATATCTTTGGATTGGAAACTGACGTAGGTCTTATTCAGCGAGACCCTTTTAACGAAGATATTCCAGGAACCCTGAAGGCGCTTGAAAGCTTCTATCCCCTAAAAAAGCAACAAATTGAACATACGGCGTCTAAACTTCTTGAATCGGGTTGCGCTGCGGTTGTCTGCGACATATCCCCTCTTGGTATTGCAGCGGCTGCAGATGCCGGCATACCTTCCGTGCTGGTGGAGAATTTTACCTGGGACTGGCTCTATAGGTCATATCTTAGTGAAGAGCCGAGGCTAATATCCTATATTGAGTATCTCGAAAAGATTTTCTCCATGGCCCGTTACCGTATCAAGACATCTCCGCTCTGTTGCCGCGGAAGTGCAGACCTCATCACGTCCTGCGTTTCAAGGATGCCTGGGAGAGCAAGAAATGAAACGAGAGGGATGCTTGACATAGGGGAAAGAAGCCTTTTGATACTTGTTACAGTGGGGGGAATGGAAGGGGAGATAAGGATACCTATGGAATCCCACCGCTTGAGAGACACCTTTCTCCTCTTCCCGGCGGATAAGGGATCTCAAAGGCGGGCGGGAAACTGTATATTTGTTTCGAAAGACACAGATCTGTTTTATCCCGATCTGATCGCTGCGAGCGACCTGATAATAGGTAAGATCGGCTACAGCACCCTTGCCGAGGCCTATAATTCAGGCATACCTTACGGCTATGTGATTCGCAGCAGATTTCCTGAATCCTGGATACTGGCTTCATTCATGGAAGGGCACGGAAGGGGAGCTGAAGTGCCTGAGGAGTCATTGATGAATGGATCGTGGATATCCGACATTGAAAAACTTGTCTCCATCGGCAGGAAACCTCCAAGGGCGAATAACGGAGCATTTGAAATAGCCCGATTTCTCCTTTCCATCCTGGACAGGTAATTTCTCTTCTCAGTTTTATCAGGAAATTATGAGCCTAAAAATCCTGGGGTAGTTGCTGCTTCAGCCGCACGGGAACCGTGCGCCCTGCTCTTGAAGGCGAACGTGCAGAGGCTGATCTCTGGCCTGTATGTCCTGGTCTGCGCAAAGCCATCCCCCAATTATGGAGCTGATACTTTTGAAAGTGCATGAGTTACTCGAGCCCCTTCTAAGTTTATATGAAAATGGCCCTTCCCTTACCTCCTCCCCCTCGACGGGGGAGGGAGGGGTGGGGGTGATTTTCATCCTTCGTTGTGCCCTGCCAGGGCATGGCAGTTAGTGCACATCTATCTGTGCCCGCCTGCAAGCCTCCTGGTGCACATGGACCCCGATAGAGAGAAACCATGGGCTTTTTCATTTAGATGCAGCGCGAATAACATCCAGTAAAACAAGATTTATAACCTATTGTATTTCTAATCTTTATAGAACTGCTAGCCGATCCATGCCTGGTTCCCTGCGCCCGAAACTGACGGCAGGCATGACTCTTGTAATGCTTAACAAAGTCTGATGATTGAGATGCCCTTATTCCAATCCATTTCCAGGGAGGTTGTATCGCGATGTATGCAGGTCACGGGCAGCTTGAAAGATCTGTTGGTGAATCGAGATGGACAGAGGAAGTCAGCAGGCGGGAACCCGTTTATCCGCTTAACCTTTTCAGGCACGAAGAAGCTCTTCATGTGCAGGAGGATCAAAAACCTCTTGACTGCGACTATCTTGTTAACAGGATCAACTATATCCATTTCGCTGGAAAAAAGGCCTTTGCCGTTCTCAATCATCCAAGGCACAGGGCCTCCATAATGGTGAATGTCTTCCCTGAACCTTGCAGCGGTAAGGAAATCATCTGCAAGTGGGCGGATGACTCATTTCAAGGAAGCCGCGTCCATGAGTTTTCTCTCAAGCATCTGGTAATTGATGATCAGAGAGATCTTCTCGTGGTCCCGGCGCAGATCTCCCACAGACTTGAGAACGGATTCGGACTCAACCTGCCCTGTGAGAGCTTCCTTTCAGGCAGACGCAGCGCAAGGAGATATAATGCACCAGGAATTGATGCGGAGATAATCCAGGATGGATGGACAGCAACCGGCACAGTTATAGATTTCAACTCCAGGGGAATAAGAGTAAAAGTCAGACCGGCAAACGCAAATTCTCTTCATTGGTTTAACTGCGGGGAAACTGCGATGCTTAATCTCAAAAGAGAAGGCAGGATTTTTTTCTCAGGCCGATGCAATTGCCTCAGGAACGAGGCCGGTTATGAAGAAAGGGAGATACTCCTTACTCCTGCTGAGAGCAGTGTAAAAAGGTTTCCAAAAAACCAGACTCGCAATCCGCGTCAGCAACTTGTTCCAGCCCCTGTCATCTCCTTTATTCATCCTCTGATGAACAGACGGGTAAGCTTTACTGTTTCAGATATATCCACCTCCGGTATGTCCCTATTCGAACGGGAGGAGGATGCTTGTCTTTTGCCGGGTCTTATTATTGACGATCTCTGCATTGAGATGGTTGGAGGCGCAAGATTTCACTGCACCGCCCAGGTAATTCATAGAGGCGAGGAAAATGAAAGAGGCATAAAGTGCGGCATCGCTATTCTCGATATGGACGTAAGATCATATTCTCAGTTTAGTAATGTTTTATCTAACGCTATAGACCCTCAATCACATATATCGGGACAAGTTGACATAGAAAATCTCTGGGAATTTTTCTTTAAGAGTGGATTCATCTATTCCGCAAAATATAAAATGCTTAACAACAGCAGAGATTCCTTCAAAGAGACATATAGAAAAATCTACAATGAGAATCCTGACATTTCACGACACTTTACATACGAAGAAAACGGTAAAATATACGGCCATATTTCGATAATAAGGGCATATTCCAAGACATGGATGATCCATCATCATGCGGCAATTGCCCATGACAAGAAGCGTCCAGGGTTCATAGTATTAAAACACCTCATGCATAACCTAAACGATATGCACAGGCTCCCTTCGGCAAGGATGGACTATGTGCTCTGCTATTACAGACCTGAAAATCAATTTCCTGCGAGGGTTTTCGGAGGGTTCGCGGAGGAACTGAAGGACAGTCAGGGCTGTTCGGTTGATAAATTCGCATATCTGCCCTATACAAGGCTCTCCCTAGCCAAGAAGTTTCCCCAGGGTTGGACGCTTGACGAAGCGACTGCCGGTGACCTATGGGAGTTAAACAACATCTACTCAAACAAATCCGGGGGGCTGCTTCTCAATGCCCTTGACCTCAAGCATGATGGTAATCCGGGAAGCGAATTAGATGACTCCTACGGCTCAATAGGGCTGAAGCGGCATTGCAAGAGTTACTCTCTGTGCGATGAGGGGGTACTAAAGGCAGTAATACTTGTCAATGAATCGGATCTGGGTATCAACCTATCCGAACTTCTTAACAGCATACAGGTTCTTGTCTTAGACCCTGAAGCGCTTCCTTGGAGCGTGCTTTCCGTGGCCATCGGGAGACTTACATCAGGGTATCAGGGAGATAAGGTGCCCTTGATGTTTTATCCTCATACCTACACGCGGTTGCAAAACATCCCTTCAGAGAAAGAATACGAGGCGTGGGTGCTCAATTGTGGCCAGGGGCACCTGTTCATGGAATACATGCAAAGGAGATTTAGGATAAGATTTTAAAATAATACAGCAATTCTTACCAACATGCCTTTTTGCCTTCTTCGAATCAGAGGGAAAGGATTTTTCTGTCTTTTCGAAAGTTGTTGCCACTGCCTTCCTCAATAAATTATAGTAACAAATTAGATTGAAAACCGGGGCTTTTAGCCACTACCGGCTGCAACCGGCAGCCCGGAGATTTTGATTTCTATTTATATCTCATGCCGCCTGGAAGGGTAGGTTGATGGAATCAGATAATAATAGTGCTAGAGGGGTAAAAGAACGACTGGATGAGCCTCTTTATAACAGCAGACTCGCCCAGAATTATCTTGAATATGTAAGGAAATTCTATCCCGGAATTGATCTTAAGCACCTGACAGCTAAAGCCGGTCTGAATCTGTCGGAACTAGAGGATTCTGCACACTGGCTTACGCAGCGTCAGATGGATAGTTTCAACCTAGCCTTAGCACTTGAGACACAGGATAATTCTATATCAAGGGAAGTTGGACGATTTTCGGCTTTTTCACATGCATCTGGGGTGTTAAGGCAGTACCTGAGAAGATTTCTTACCCCAATAGCTGCATACTGGATGGTTGAGAAGATATCTTCATTTTTAACTAAAGCTACTGCGAATTCAGTAAGAAAGCTTGGTAGAAATAAAGTTGAGATATCTGTGGCGCCCCTGCCTGGCGTGACTGAGCGCCCCTACCAATGCCAGAATCGGTTGGGTATGTTCGAGGCTCTTGCGAAGGTCTTTACGGGAAAGTTCGCTACCGTTGAGCATCCGGTTTGTTATCACAAGCAAGGAGATAAATGCGTTTACATTGTTAGCTTCGATGAGACCCCGAGCATTATGTGGAGGTTGATCCGGAATTATTCGCTAGTAGCCTCAGTTATTATACCCGCCGCGTTATTTCATTTCCTGGCGCTTGAGTCGTGGCTTTTCTTATGTCTTGCATTTTCGCTGATGTCGCTCTCTATCTCAATTTATTCAGCAATGCTGGAGAAGAAGGAGTTGTCAGCTTCCGTTGAAAAGCAGGGAGACTCGGCCAAGGCATTACTTGACGAGATGAGGCTCCGGTACGACAACGCGATGCTGGTTCAGGAAATAGGCCATGCGACTCTAAATATCCTCGACATTCAAAATCTTCTGAAAGCCATAACAGAGACTATAGCCAGACGACTCGACTTTGATAGGGGTATGATTTTGCTGGCAGATACAAACAAAGAGAGCCTTATTTTCGGCGCAGGCTTCGGCTATAACTCTGAGCAGGAGGAGAGTCTGAAAAAAGCAAGCTTTAGTCTGAATAAACCAGAATCAAAAGGTCTTTTTGTAGAATCATTTAGAGAGCAAAAGCCTTTTCTGATCCGCGATATCAACAAGATGGAAGAAAAGCTCTCTCCCAGAAGCCTTGACCTTGCAAGAGAGATGGGAGTTCAGTCAATGATCTGTGTGCCCATAGTCTATGAGTACGAAAAGGAGTCGCTGGGGATAATAGCTGTTGATAACATAAAGTCGAAGAGACCTTTGACGCAGAGTGACATGGGACTCTTGAGGGGAATTGCCGCTCAGATGGCGGTAAGCCTTATTAATGCCAGGTCTTTTCAAAGGCTTCAGACAAGTGAGAAGAAATATCGAGATCTTGTTGAAAACGCCAGCAGCATCATATTAAGGCTTGACCCCGAAGGTAGAATCACTTTTTTTAATAAGTTTGCTCAAAAGCTTTTCGATTATCGCGAGGAGGAAATAGTCGGGAAAGGCATAGATGGAACCATCTTTCCGGAGGAGATGAATAGACGGGAATGGATCTCGGAACTGATTTATTCCTTCCAAAGCAGCCCTGAGGGTACCGCAGTAAGGGAAGAATCACATCAACTTAAGAGCGGAGAAGATGTTACCGTATCATGGATTTATAAGCCTATTTACGATGCTGATGGCTCTATCCTGGAAATACTCTGCATTGGGATTGACATAACAAGGCTCAAAAAAGCTGAACTGGAAAACAAAGAGCTTGAGACTCAACTTTATCACTCTCAGAGGATGGAGGCAATAGGGACCCTTGCTGGAGGAATCGCGCACGACTTTAATAACATACTGTCGGCAATTATAGGTTATACGGAACTTGCACTCTATGTGAGTAAAGATGAAGCCAAGAAACGACACCAGATGGAAGAGGTACTCAAGGCAGGACAGAGGGCAAGGGATCTGGTTCGTCAGATACTTTCTTTCAGCAGGCATACGGATCAGGAAAGACAGCCTATAGAGATGCAACCGATAATCAAGGAGGCGTTGAAGATGCTCAGGGCCTCACTTCCAGCAACCATAGAAATAGCACAGGATATAGAGCCTGAACCATGCATTGTCCTGGCCGATCCGACTCAGGTACATCAAGTAATCATGAATCTATGCACAAATGCAAACCACGCCATGAGAAAAACCGGTGGGCAACTTAAGATTGGCCTGCATCACTTGGAACTCACTAGCGCTCGATTAAGAAGCTACCCGGAGTTGAAGGAAGGCGATTATATAAGGATGAGTGTTTCCGATACCGGCCACGGCATGGACAAGGCTACCATGGAAAGGATTTTTGAGCCGTACTTCACTACAAAAGAAAAAGGCGTTGGCACCGGTCTTGGGCTGGCGGTAGTTCACGGCATTGTCAAGGGATACGGTGGAGCCATAAGAGTGAAGAGCAAGGAAGGTAAAGGAACTACTTTTGAGATACTTTTCCCGTCGGTTAATACCACTGTTGAGTCCAGTGATGAGAATAATCTGGCCCTTCCCGGGGGTAACGAAAGGATTCTGCTTGTTGATGATGAATCCGCGATAGTTGAAATCGGATGTCAGATGCTTGAGAGCATGGGATATTCAGTTGAGGCAAGTACAGACCCGATTGATGCGCTTAGCCTATTCCAATCCGACCCATATAGGTTTGACCTGGTTATAACAGATATGACCATGCCACACATGACAGGAGATCACCTGGCTGAGAGGATTCTCAGCGTGAGGCCGGAAATTCCGGTAATCCTCTGCACCGGCTACAGCGAAAATCTGGTTGATGAGGCGGTTAAGTCTATGGGCATAAAAGAAGTTGTGACAAAACCCCTCGTGATTGGGGAGTTAGCCTCGATTGTGAGAAAAGCACTTCAATAAATATTGGGAGAATCTTATTGTATGGTTCGTATCAGCTCAATAATTGGGGGTAAATCCAATCTCCCCACTTTAATGAGCTGATACTCCCGTTCTTTAAGAGAAAGGATAAGGTTTAGCGCCTTTACAAATAATCATAGGAGTGTAAGAGAAGCGCCTAGGATTTAAAAAGAATGAGTTAAAGTCGCGTATGAAACCTTCTTTACCTTTTGGGTATACAGATATAATTTCGGGAAGCCTATGCGCAGCCATTTCAACTTTTTTTGTCCAATTGAAAATTTGATTCTCATCCACCTTGCCGTAAAACAAATGGTGTGCTTTTAAAAGCGACTCTATTTTCTCGCAGTTAATATCAAACAAGTAAGAATAAAGCTTGCGCCCGATATATGGATCGAAGTTGTATTTCGTCTCAAGAATTCCGATAATTGCAAAGAGAGCGCTTTCCAAGGGTTTAGACAATTCATAGTGGGTAAGACAGTTGTAATCCAGATCAAGAAGGCATAATAAGCCGCCGGGCCTGATAATTGATTGGAGATTCTTGACGATCTCTGCAGCCTCTTTCTTATTATACTCCAGAACAAATCTTGCCCATATAAGATCAAAAGTGCCTATATCTTTTAATGGTTTTCTTAGATCGTGCAGATAAAATTCAATTTCATTTCGGTTAGCATATTTTTTATTAGCATACTCAACCCTCTTGGTGGAATAATCCACACCCAGAATGAAGCCGTTCGGTTTTATAAACTCATGGAGTATAGACGTGACTAAGCCGGGGCCGCAGCCTGCGTCGAGGACTCTCATACCGGGTTTCAAGCCGCAC
>Ga0210044_10003997_pt1 | contig 20864 bp, 18 predicted proteins | sample CryGey13umfilter_2_FD_183959 | JGI IMG/M metagenome (GOLD analysis project Ga0210044, IMG submission 183959) | Groundwater microbial communities from aquifer in Utah, USA - Crystal Geyser 4/9/14 3 um filter (SPAdes) (version 2) | ecosystem: Environmental > Aquatic > Deep subsurface >... | reverse complement strand
ATTAGGGGTCGATTTGAAGTCACTCGGTGGCGAAATAAGCAAACAGCATTGCCGACTGAGATTACTTCTGAGGTTGCTATTAAATATAATTCTTAGTCTTTATTAGGCAATTTTAAAACTTATTTAAGGTGTGGTGCAAGGTAAAGTTAGGAATTTAGTTTAAAAGTTACCGATTTGCTGTGCTTTGAAATTCAAAATTCTTGGTCAAAAAAAAAGGTCGGACAATGCCGACCTTTTCTTTTATGTTTAAATTATTTATTTGATAAATACAACCCTTTGAGTAATTGCTTGGGTGCCGTTGGTAAGTTTAATATAATAAACTCCCATATTGTAATCCAAAACATTTACCTTTAGTTTGTATGTTTGGCTGCCCATGGCTGCCTTGTCGAAGATAGTATTAATTCTCTGGCCTACCATATTGTAAACTTCAACAACAACATTTCCATCGGATGGTATGTTGAATTCAACAATAGCTGTTTGATTAGCAGGGTTTGGATAAACCTTCATGCTTGCTTCATTGCTTATAGTATTATCAACATTAGCTGTTTTTGCAAGAGTTGGTAAAATGATAGTTGAGCCACATGAGTTCCAATTCCAATGAACATAGTTTCCTTCTGATTTGAAATCATCAGCTATAAACAATCCATTCATATAGGCATGGCTTACAGAAGAAGCAGATTTGTGAACATGTATGTGTCCTCTTGGTACCATCACAGATGCATTAAATGTAACTCCGTTGGCATGAACATGGAAGATGCCTTTGTTTTTAGAGCAGCTGCTCTCACCTTCATCGTCATCGTCATCGTTGCCATCATTTCCATCATGGCCATCATTTCCATTTTCATAGTTATAACAATCACCATCATCGCCGCTTGATGAAGATTTTTGAAGACTGTTATGATTGTCTTCATTTTCATCATCATCACCGCCATCTTTATGATCATCGTTATCATCATTGCCTACACACTCTTCTCCAATGTAAAATACTACATTGTATTCATATGAGCCATTTACCATACAATACTCTTCAATACGAACTTCTTTGCTAACTTTTACTTTAGCGTTTTGGGCAAAGTTGATTTCAGATTTGTTTGATAGAGTAGCTTTCTTAGTGCTTAATTTTATGATATTGATATCAGCAGCAGTAAAGTTTATTTTACTTGACTGATCCATTTCAATATTTCCAAAGTTATTAGCAGTAAGAGTTACATTACAATTCTTACCAATTTTAATATTCTTATTATTGGCTGAAATTGTAGTGGTTGAGTTATTGGCTACAGTAAGAGTTCCAGTGATAGTTGATGCAGTGTAATAATGCATTGTTGGAAGAGTTACATTGGCTGGGTCATAAATCTTAATAGGAACTATAGAGCCAGCTTTTGCGTCAATGTTATCAGCTTTTAAGAAAGCATTTGGGCCATCGATTTCAGCATACTTCATAACTTTGGCTTTTCTTCCAGCGTCTGTAAGTCCCACTGAACCATTATCTACATAATTGCGTTCTCCTAAATTCATATCTTTAAATCCGATAATTGTATAAGAGTTAGCAAGATTCTCAGGCTGATAATTGTAATTAGCGCCAGGGTTAGAAGTACAACCATTAGCATCGGTTACATTTACTGAGTAAATTCCAGCAGCATTTACATCTGATGATAAGGTAATAGTTTGTGTACCAAAACCATTAGACCAATTGTATGATATTGCTGTAGAAGATACTGCTGTTAGAGCAACATTTTTACAGAAATTATCAGGTGTGGAAGTAGATATGCTAACTGTTGGCAAAGTATTAACATTTACTATTACTGTGCTCATTGCCATACAACCATTATCATCGTAAGTATTTAATGAATATGTTGTTGTTGTCATTGGGCTTGCCACAGGATTCGACACATTGCTGAAATCCAAGCTGCTTGATGGAGACCAAGCGTAGGTATAAGGAGCTGTGCCACCATTTGTAGTTGGACTACCTCCCAATTGGGTGCTTGCGCCTTGACAAATTGTAGCAGTTACACCAGCATTTGCAACCAAAATACTTGGCTCGTAAAGAGTGATACTTTGTGTAGTTTGGCAATTATTGGCATCAGTAATTATTACACTATAGTTACCTGCGGTGAGTTGATTTACATCCTCGCTGGTAGCACCGTTACTCCATGCAAACATAAATGGTGCGGTACCTCCTTGAGCTGTCAAATCAATAGATCCATCACTGGCTCCTTTACAAGAAATGTTATTTCCTCCATTATAAGAGAAAGCTTCAATTGTAGAGTTTATAGCATCTGGTTCAGTAAGTGTAATGCTGCTGCTGGTGCTGCAACCGTTGGCATCTGAAATTGTTACTGAATAAGTACCTGCTGTAAGGTTGTTTAAATCTTCAGAGGTTGAACCATTGCTCCAAACAAAAGTATAAGGAGTTGTTCCGCCAGTTACATTTAGATCTGAATTTCCATCAGATTTGCCATTACAGCTTATATTCCAACCACCAATATAGGTGTTGCTGCTAATACTTGATGCTAAAACATCTGGTTCAGTTAGAATTACACTCAAACTAATGCTTGCACCATTTGCATCGGTAGCTGTGAGATTGTAGGTGCCTGCTGCAATACCGCTTAGGTCTTCGCTGCTTGCGCCATTGCTCCATGAATAGCTGTATGGCAAACAACCACCAGTTAATGTTACATCAATACTACCGTCTGAAGCTCCGTTGCAGCTAATGTTATTTCCATTATAAATGGAAGTTACATGGCTGATTACTAATGGTGTAGCAACTACGGTAACAGTAAATGAGCAGCTGCTTGTGTTTCCAGAAATATCTGTAGCAACATAGTTAACTGTAGTGGTTCCTAATGGGAAAACATCACCAGAATTGTAGTTCGATATTAGCGAAGCTATACTGCAATTATCTGATGCTGTTGGGGCTACCCAATTAGCAACATTTGAACAAGTTGCAGATAATGCATTCACTGTAATATTTGAAGGACATCCGCTGATTTGTGGATTTATGTTGTCAATAACTGTAACAATTGCATTGGCTGCACCTACATTATTGCTTGCATCGATAACTGTTAGAGTTACGTTGTTTGCTCCTAAAATTGAACAGTCGAAAGCGCTTTGACTTAAACTCATTGAGCTTATAGCACAATTATCGAAGCTTCCATTATTGATATCATTTGTGGTGATACTTGCTTGACCATTGGCATCAAGATAAATGCTTTGGTTTTGAGTAATCACTGTTGGTGATATATTGTCAATTACTGTAACAATGGCTGTTGCTGAGCTAATGTTTCCACTGGCATCAGTAGCAGTAAGGCTTACCGTATTTGCTCCAGTATTGCTGCAGTTAAAAGTGCTTGGTGATACTGATAAAGTAAATGAACAGTTATCAAAAGTTCCATTGTCAATATCGCCAGTAGTTATAGATGCAGCTCCATTAGCATCAAGGTAAACAGTGATGTTTTGTGTTGCCATAGTTGGTGAAATATTGTCAATCACAGTAACAACAGAAGTGGCTGAGCTAACGTTTCCGCTGGCATCAGTGGCAGTAAGAGTTACTGTATTTGCTCCAGTATTGCTGCAATTAAAAGTACTTGGTGCTACTGATAAAGTAAATGAACAATTATCAAAAGTTCCATTATTTACATCTGCTGTTGTGATGCTGGCTTGTCCGTTGGCACCAAGATTTACAGTTGTATTTTGAGTAATAACCATTGGTGAAATATTATCAACAACGTTTACTGTAGCCTGACAAGTAGATGTATTTCCGTGGATATCTAATACTGTCATTGTAACTGTATTGGCACCAACATTTGCACAATCGAAAGCATATTTTGATAAAGTAATCGATTGAATACCACAATTGTCAGTACTTCCATCATTGATATCATTGGCAGTAATTGAACCAACACCATTAGCATCGAGGTTTATAGTAGCTGCTTTGCAAATAGCAATAGGAGCTTCATTGTCGATGATAGTTACATCAAATGAGCAAACTACTGTGTGACCTGCATTATCAGAAAGTGTATAGCTTACAGTGGTTGTTCCAACAGCAAATGTTTGTCCAGGGAAATGTGAAGCTGTCATGCTCCAGCTTGGGCAATTATCTGATGGAGTTGGAGGTGTCCAGTAAACAAATTGTTTCTGACATGTGCCAGGATCAACATTTAAAGTAATATTTGCTGGGCAATTGTTGATGGTTGGAGGTTGGCTATCTACAACTGTGATGGTAAATGTGCAAGTTGATACATTTCCATTAACATCTGTCGCTGTATAAGTTACAGTGGTAACGCCAACAGGGAATGCTCCTTGAACTTTGTCAGCACAACAAATTGATTGGTAGCAAATTACTCCAGCATTATTAACAGCCGTTACTGTACTTATTCCACAAGCATCGGTAAAACTTGGTGGTGTATAAAGTACTGTCTGAAAGCAATTGTTTGCTAAATTGTTTACGGTAATATTGCTTGGACATCCAATTACTGTTGGAGCAATATTGTCTTGTACTGTTACAGTTGCAGTTGCTGAATTTACGTTTCCGTTTACATCAGTAGCTGTTAAAGTAACTGTATTAGCTCCAACATTTGAACAATTGAAATTCATATTGTCAAGAGTCAAAGTTGAGATTCCACAATTATCAAAAGATGCATTGTTAATCATCGCTACTGTTATAGAAGCTTGTCCGTTGGCATCAAGATAAATAGTTTGATTTTGAGTAAGTACAGTTGGAATTATTGCATCTACTACTGTTACAGTGGCAGTTGCTGAATTTACGTTTCCATGGATATCTGTTACAGTCAAAGTTACTGTGTTTGCACCCACGTTTGAACAAGTGAATGTTGAAGGAGCAACAGTAATTGAAGCTATACCACAATTATCAAAAGAGCCATTGTTTATTTGAGATGCGCTTATTGAAGCATTACCATTAGCATCTAAATAAGTTGATACATTTTGTGCAATAACTGTAGGCACTTGAATATCATTTACGGTAACAGTAAAACTGCTTGTAGTAGTATTATTTGAAGCATCAGTATAAGTGAATGTGTTGGTAGTTGTACCTACAGGGAAAACAGACCCACTTGGAAGACCAGAAGTTTGAGTTGGTAAAGCTGCGGCACAATCGAATTCTATAATAAATGGGATAGAATAATAATTACTTAAGTCATTCCATTTTCCGTTAGCACCCCAATTTGTAACGGTATAGTCTTCGTTTCCAGCATTATTTGGTTCCCCTGGAGCCCAGCTTGTATAACCTACAGGCTCGCCAGTTACCCAAGCATAACTTCCTTCAGACACTTGATCAGTAAATCCAATCCATGCTTGACCACCATTTCCAACAACAAGAGTATTTTCTGCTGCGCTGGTAATTGTAGCCAAATGACCGCCTAAGGCAACACAAGCTGCATCGGCTGTAGTCCAATAAGCACCGAAATTAGACCTGAAATAAGTATGTCCAGCGATTACTCCCAAGAAAGAATAATTAGGGAGAGATGTTGGAGCAGTACAAGAAAGGCAATTATCGGTTATTACCGGGAGATTATAATTTACCACTGAACCACAAGTTCCAGCATCGCTATTTTTTACAACATTAGCCGGTGAGCTTAGAGTTGGGAATATTCCATCTATCACAGTAACAGTTGCAGTAGTTGAAGAAACATTTCCAGCATTATCAGTAACTGTCAATACAACAGAATTTGCTCCAATATTCGCACAAGTAAATGATGAAGGCGAAACAGTAATAGAGGCAATAGAACAATTATCATAAGAGCCATTGTTTATTTGGGAAGCGTTAATGGTAGCAGAACCAGTAGAGCTAAGATAAACACTTGCATTCTGTGCAATTACTGTAGGTAAAATATTGTCAGTTACATTTACATTAAAAGTACAGCTTGATGAACCAAAACTATTTGTTGCTGTTGCAGTAACTGAAGTATTTCCAATTGAGAAAAAGCTTCCAGATGCAGGAGCATAAGTAATGGTTGGAGTTGGCATTCCAGTGGCAGAAGCTCCTGAAAAATTAACATTAGCTCCGCAGAGACCTGCAGAAGAATTAACAGAAATATTAGATGGACAGCTAATTACTGGAGCTTCCCCCATAACTAAGGTTACTTCAGAACCATAAACAGTTCCTACAACATTTGATGCGTAGGCTCTAAAATAATAAGTTCCACCAGCAGTTAAGCCAGAAATATTAGAGGTGAATGTTCCAGTACCACTTCCGTCAATTGTATGACTATTTGCAATAGTTGGTATGCTTGAAGTACCCCAACATACGCCTCTTGCGGTTACTGGAGAACCTCCATCGCTTGAAACATTACCGCCAGTAATGGCAGATGTAGCACCTGATAAAGTAACAGGTGAAGTGAAAACAATAGGTGTTCCAGGTGCTGATGTTCCACCAGGGCCATTGTCAATTAAAAATATTGGATCTACAATCTGGTCACCTGTATTGAAACAAGCAAATCCTAAGGTATAGTATCCAGCTGCTCCAGCAGTAAAGGTTACGGTATGCCAATCAGTACTACCAAAGCTTCCAGTTTGTATGGCTTGAGTATTTCCCCAAGCATTCGATGTTACAGCAAGAAGTTGTATCTGTTGATAAGCTGGCCCAACTAATGTAGCAATAACTCCATCATTAAAAGGAGAATAATCTTGCGAAATATAATTCCAATGCATTACAAATGTTTGTCCTGCATTTAAATATATACTTTGAGACATTGTTCCAAAATTTGTAGAAGTATTAAACAAACCTGAATTAAATGTTGTTAAAGCTCCGGAAGTTAAACCGAGATTTGCTTCAGCATTAGCTTTCATTATTCCTGGTGCAGGCATTATTTTTCCCATATAGGAGCCAGCTGGGTTCACTGTCCATGATAGAACTGTTATTCCAGCTGAGGCAGTTGTATTAGAAGTGCCTGTCCAACCCGTAGTGCTTCCAGTTTCAAAACCAGAGTTTACTATTTGGGAATAGATTTGTTGGTTAAAGCTAAATAATCCTAGTAATAGGAATGCTAAGCTTAAAAATATTGAAGATTTGTAAAGTTTTCTCATAATGTGTCTCCTGTTAAATTAAAGTTACTAATTGTCCAAGCAGAATTTGCATTCTGAAAATTTATAGTTACACTTACCGTCTTAAGCATTTGGCTATTGTCTTTGTAGAAATAGTTGGCTTTTACAGTTAATGTGTTTTGTGAAGTTTCAATACTTCGGAACATAAAATATGCATCCAAGGCATCTGTAGATTCTGATGCATTTAATAAGTTTACCACATTTCCTCCTTTAGAAAGTTGAGTTCCTGCAGGAAACGTAATAGGGTATTGCCTTATATTTACTTGCTTTAAACTTCCATCAGTATTCAACGGATAATATTGTTGAAGTGCTTGTAAGTCAATGCAATTTTGAATTACACCGTTCAATTCGCTCAAATTTAATCCATAATAACTCGTTGTTTGAGCATTGACATTATTGGATAACATTAAAGGAAAGATCAGAGCATAGAGTAAGCCTAAAAGTTGGCTTTTGATTCGCTTATTTCCACTTTGGGAAAAAAGCAAATGAATGTAGAGATTTTTCATAGCATTTAGTGTTTTGTTGATAATTTATTATTAATCTGATATATATATATAATTAATCTCCTTAAAGCTTAATTTTCTTACACTTAGATATTTTTAAATTGTAAGTAGAGCCTTTAGTGAATTAAAAATTAGTTTAATATTTGTTGTCATTTATTACCTTTAAATCGAAAGCAAAATTAGCCAGAAAAGTTCAAAAATCAATACCCAATTATGGGTATATTTCTAATTTATAGGCGTTTATGATAAATATTAGATTTGTTATTATAGAGCTTCTAATAAGGCTATTAACTTTTAATCCTCAATGAGTACGTATTTATGAAGTTCCATTGAGCTTTTGACTTTCAGTTTTTTGATAATTCTCTTACGATGTGTCTCTACTGTGCTAATGCTAATATTCAAAAAATCGCTAATTTGCTTATTTTGATATCCTTTACAAATGTAAATCAGGAGTTCTTTTTCTCGCTTTGTCAGTGTTGAATAGAGTTTCAACTCTTTATACGAGCTATTTTTTACAGAAATTGTATGAGCAATTATATCAGAATTAATTATTTCGTGAGGCAGAAGATGAATCATTCCATTGATTATTGAATCAGATTCTATATTTTTTGTTAGCACAAATTCCGAAAATACATTTCTCCAAGAGTTATCAGGTGCAATTAATCTGAAATAACAACAATGGAAATTATTTTCTTCTCTTGGCAATTTTTTCACTTCAAGGATTATTTTTAGTAAATCCGTTTTATTTATCAAATCAACTAATTGAATATTTTCAAGTTTAGTGTTTCTGTCTATTCCAAAATATTTAAAAGATTTTTCGCAAAGATATTCAAATCTATTTTTATCAATATTAAATCTAAAATGCATGCCTGGCATTGCATCAAGTTTCGACTTGTCGCTTAATATGGATTCTATATTTTCAGGACTTTTCAAATTATTATTTCTAAGTAAACCTGATTTATAAATGATTAATTCTGTGTATAAATTTGATATCGCAAATATAAATAATATTTATTTAAGGCACTATGTTTTTTATTAAATATTTACATTACCTAATTAATAATGATGATATTTAATGGATTAAACATTATTTTGAAAATAATTGTCGCGGATAAAATAGATTTATCTATTTTTGCCCAATTGGTTAAATTAAATGGTTAAATGATAATTTTAATAGATGGAAGATTTAAATACTGAAGATAAAATAGTAAATGCTGCCGAGGCAGAGTTTATCGAAAGAGGATATTCGGGGGCAAGAATGCAAGCTATTGCAGATAAAGCTGGCATAAACAAAGCTCTTCTGCACTACTATTTTCGTTCAAAAGAAAAACTTTTCGAAGTAATTTTTAAGCTGGCAATAAAAATGCTAATCCCAAAATTTATTGGGATTATTACTTCACCTGAGACAGATTTTTTTGATAAAATTAGATATTTTGTAAAGGAATATATAACGGTGGTGATGAAAAATCCTCATATCCCGGGCTTTATAATTCATGAATTGAGCTCCAATAGTTCAAGCCTGATAAACGTGATTTCAGATTTGAATATGGACTTAAGCCAAGTTTATAAAATTATTCAAGACGAAATAGATGAAGGAAGAATTAAACCAATTCGGCCAGAAAACCTGATTTTAAATATTGTTTCAATGTCAATCTTCCCAATAGTAGCATCTCCCATAATTAAAGCTATTCTTTTCAAAGGGAATCAACAACACTATCTTGAATTAATTGAACAAAGAAAGGAAGAAGTGGCGGAATTTATTATTAATTCCATTAGAATAAAATAACTCAATATCAAACAATTATGAGAAAATACATTTCAATATTGCTGCTTATAATTTCTACAAATATTGCTGCTCAAAAGCTGAGTTTGCAAACTTGTATCGATTCGGCAGTAGTAAATTATCCGATTAGCAAGCAGGCTGAAATTTACCAGCAGATTATGCAATCGGATTTGAACAAAATTCAGAATAGCAATTTGCCGCAGGTGGATTTAAATGGCAAAGCAACTTATCAAAGCGAAGCAATTTCATTGCCTATTCATATACCTGGTTTGCTTGTTCCTGAAATTAATAAAGACCAATACAAAGTTCAGCTCGAAATAAATCAAGCTATTTATAAAGGAGGTTTGACTAAAGCTCAAAAAGAATTAAGCAAAAGCAATAATGCTATAAGCAACACTCAAATTGATATTCAATTGGGAGAAGTAAAGCGCTCTTTGATAGCTACTTATTATCAAATTTTATTGAATAAAGATTTGATAAATATTAGCACAACTTTCCAAAAAACCTTGGAAGTAAAGCAACAGGAAATGCAGGCACAAATTGATGCAGGAGTTTTGCTCAAAAGTGCTGCTGACCTTATAAAAGTTGAACAACTTACCATAGAACAGAAAATATTGGAGTTGGAAATAAACCAGAAAACATTGGCAAGTCAACTTCAAAAAATTACTGGGATAAATATTTCAACTGAAACACAATTTGAAATTCCGAAATATGAGCTTAACAATGATGGCGCTCAGCAACGCCCAGAGTACAAATTATTAATCTTGAGTCAACAAAAAATCGATGTTCTAAAGAGTTTTTCAACAGCGCAATCTATGCCAAAAGCTTTTGCATTTACCACCCTAGGCTATGGTCGTCCTGGGTTCAACTACCTCTCCAACGAATTTGCTCCTTATGCTTTAGTTGGTGTTGGCTTCAGTTGGACTTTATGGAATTGGGGAAATTTTAAGGAGGAAAAGAAGCTATTAGATTTTAATAAAAATGTGATTGAAACCCAAAAAGAAAATTTTCTTCTAAACCTTTCGATGAATTTGCTTCAACTCCATGGCGAAATTGAAACTCAAGAAATGCTTCTAAAACAAGCAGAAGAGATTGTGAAACTTCGTAAAAACATTGCCGAAACCACCGACAATCTTATGAAAAATGGAGTTGTAAATGCTTCTCAATATATCGATGACCTTCAGAAATTTGAGAAGTCAAAACTCGATGCTCAAGTATATAAAATCAAATTATCAATAGCCCAAACAAATTATTTATGGACCTTAGGAAAATTATAAAAACAGTATTAAAATATTAATTATGAATAAGTTATATCTAATAATTATTGCTTCAATGCTAATAACAGCGTGTAGCAATTCAGAGCCAACTTCCGACGCTTACGGAAATTTTGAAGTTGATAATACTACCATTTCTGCTGAGTCACAAGGTAAGCTTCTGAGTTTCAATTTGGAAGAAGGCGACTTTTTAAAAGCTGGTCAGCACCTTGGACAAATAGACACTTTAGATTTGTATTTCAAAAAACAGCAGCTTCAAGCTCAGATGTCAGCTCTAAAATCAAACTTTGCCAATATCGATGCACAATCTGCAGTATCACAGCAGCAAAAAACAAATCTAAAAATCAATCAAAATCGCATACAACAACTTTTCAATTCAAAGGCTGCTACTCAGCAGCAACTTGATGATATGAATGGAAATGTTCAAGTTGTTCAAAAGCAAATTGAAGCTATTAATACTCAGAAATTGAGTTTGCAAAATCAAATCAAAGTCATTGAAAACCAAATTAATGAAATAAATTATGCCATTAGCAAGAGCACAATAATCAACCCAACAGAAGGAGTTGTTCTCACTAAATTGAGCATGGTAAATGAAATTGTTGCAATGGGAAAACCGCTATATTCTATTGCCGATTTAAGAAATATTAAGTTGAAAGTTTATGTCAGCGAAAACCAACTTGCAAAAGTAAAAATCGGCAAAGAAGCCAAAGTTTTGATTGATACTGAAAAAGGCAAAATGAAAGAATTGAAAGGTCGAATTATTTGGGTTTCTTCCACTGCTGAATTCACCCCTAAAACCATCGAAACGCGCGAGGAAAGAGTAAATCTGGTTTATGCCGTCAAAATTTTAGTTGTAAATGATGGAAGTCTGAAAGTGGGCATGCCTGGTGAAGCAATTTTTTAAAATTATTAATTGATAATAATTAACAACAAACACAAAAATTTTTGAATGAATAACGCTATTATAATACAATCATTATCAAAATCTTATGGCGATGTGGAAGCCTTAAAAAATATCTCTATTGATATAAAAACAGGTGAAATATTTGGCTTTATTGGTTCTGATGGAGCTGGCAAAACCACTCTCTTCAGGATACTTACTTCACTTATGATTCCTGACCATGGAACAGCAGAAGTTATAGGTTTCGACGTTGTGAAAGATTATAAAGAGCTCAGAAAAAATCTTGGCTATATGCCTGGTCAATTTTCTCTATATCAAGATCTTACTGTAAAGGAAAATTTGAATTTTTTTGCTGGAATTTTCAAAACTTCAATAGCCGAAAACTATCATCTTATAGAGGATATTTACAAGCAAATAGAGCCTTTTAAAAACCGTCGCGCTGGAAAACTTTCTGGGGGCATGAAGCAGAAATTAGCCCTCTCTTGTGCTCTGATTCATAAACCGAAGGTGTTGTTTCTCGACGAGCCCACCACAGGTGTGGATGTTGTGTCGCGCGCCGAATTTTGGGAAATTCTTAAAAGTTTAAAACAGCAAGGCATTACTATCGTGGTATCAACGCCTTACATGGATGAGGCCGCTCTCTGCGACCGCGTGGCTCTGATTCAAAAAGGAGCAATTTTGACCATTGATACGCCTGAAAATATTGTAAGCAATTTTCATGAGCCTATTTACGCAGTGAAGGCTGAAAATAGACATAAACTTTTTGAAGATATCTCAAAATTTGAAGCCACCAAATCTGCCTATTGGTTTGGGGAAAATATGCATTGGATTCCAAAGGAAAACTTCGATGAAAAATCTCTCGAAAATTATTTTAATATGCTGAATTATAATAATATATATATTCAGAAAATTTCTGCAAGTATTGAAGATGTGTTTATGGAATTAATGATAAAATAAGATAATGGAGACAGCTGTCAGAGTAGTAAATCTTGTAAAGAAATTTGGAAATTTTGTTGCCAACGACAATCTTAATTTTGAAGTTTCCAAAGGTGAAGTTTTTGGTTTTCTTGGTGCCAATGGCGCTGGTAAAACTACAGCCATAAAAATTCTTTGTGGACTTTCGAAACCCACCTCTGGCACAGTGCAAGTTGCTGGCTTTGATGCTTATCACCAGAGCGAAAAAATTAAACAGAATATTGGATATATGAGTCAGAAATTCAGCCTCTACGATGATTTGACTATAAAAGAAAATATCAGATTTTATGGAGGAATTTATGGGCTTTCAAGTAAGTTTATTAAACAGAAAACTGATGAATATATAACTCAACTTCAGCTTGAACAGTACCAAAAAAGATTTGTTAAAGATTTGCCTCTGGGAATAAAACAAAAACTTGCTTTTTCGGTAGCAAATATTCACAATCCTTCAATAATTTTTCTCGATGAGCCTACCAGCGGCGTCGATCCTATCACTCGCCGTCAATTTTGGGATTTGATTTATGCTGAAGCTCACAAAGGCAAAACTATTTTCGTTTCAACACATTATATGGATGAAGCCGAATATTGCGACAGAATTACCATTATGGTGGATGGTAAAATTGCAGCACTGGGAACACCTAATAATTTGAAACGTGATTATAAAGCAAATAATATCAGCGAGATATTTCTATTGCTTGCAAGAGGAATAAAATCTGAAAATCACTAAATAACTACAAATGAAAGGATTTATCATAAAAGAATTTTTGCAAATATTTAGAGATTATCGCTCCATGGCAATACTTTTTGGAATTCCTATAGCTCAAATTATGCTCTTTGGGTTTGCCTTAAACATGGATTTAAATAATGCTCATATAGCTATTCTCGACAGAGCAAAAGATGCCTACAGCATCGAATTTTCTAACAAAATTGCTTCTTCAAAATATTTTATCCTCGACCAAAATATACAAAGCGAAAAAGGTATTGAGGCAAGTTTCCGAAAGGGAAAAATCAAAGAAGTCATCATCATTCCTAAAGATTTCACCAAAAAACTTATGAATGGTGAAGGAGCGGATATACAAGTAATTGCAGATGCCAGCGACCCAAATACAGCAAGCATTTTAGTTAATTATACCAGAGCTATAGCCACTGACTTTCAGCAAAGTATGCAACAAAATCTAAAAGAAATTCCGATAATAATTCCCCAAATACGTTATCGCTACAACGAAAGTTTGAAAAGCGTATATATGTTTGTGCCTGGCATTTTTACTATAATATTGATGCTGGTTTCGGCTATGATGACTTCCATTTCTATAGCCAGAGAAAAAGAGCTGGGCACTATGGAAATACTTCTGGTGTCGCCCATAAAACCGGTTCAAATAATAATGGGTAAAGTGCTCCCCTATGTTATGCTTTCCTTTATAAATGCTACAGTAATTTTGGTATTATCTTATTTTGTTTTTGGCATGCCTTTCAATGGCTCAATTACTCTGTTACTAACTGAAGGACTGCTCTTTATAGTGATGTCGCTTGCTCTTGGAATATTTATTTCCACTGTAAGCAATTCACAACAAACCGCTATGCTTTTGTCGATGTTTGCCTTGCTTTTGCCTACAATCCTACTATCAGGATTTATCTTTCCAATAGAAAATATGCCCGTCATTCTTCAATGGATTTCTAATATTATGCCGTCAAAATGGTTTATCATCATTGTAAAAGATATCATGCTCAAAGGAGCTAATTTTATGGATGTTTGGAAAGAAACTCTTATAATTATAAGCATGACATTATTTTTTATTGTTCTGTCAATCAAGAAATTTAATATTAGATTATCTGAAAATTAAAGATTTATGAGAACAATATTTTTTTTACTACAGAAAGAATTTATACAGATTTTTAGAAATAAAATGATGCTGCCAATAATTTTTGTGATGCCAATAATTCAGCTTTTGATTCTATCTTACACAGCCACATTTGAGATAAAAAATGCCGATATTGCTTTTGTAGATTTAAGCCAAAGTCGTTCTTCGAGAGAGTAGATAGCAAAATTTAAAGGCTCTCCATTTTTCACTATCAAAGGCAACGCTTTTTCGATAAAGCATTATGACAAATCAATGCTCAACGGCGACATCGACATCATCATAAAAATTCCCAACGACTTTGAAAATTCATTGTTGACAGGGCATTCTACTTTCGTACAATTAATCTCAGATGCCGTAAACGGTAGTGCCGCCAACCTTATGACAGCTTACGCTTTACAAATTTTATTCGATTTCAATAGAAATATTATCACCGAAACTTATGGCAAAGACTTGATGAGCAGCCAGATAAAAATTCTTCCACGATATTGGTTCAACCCCGAACTCAATTATAAAACTTATATGGTTCCTGGAATTCTTGTGCTTTTAGTATCTCTCATCGGTGCATTCCTTTCAGGCATGAATGTGGTTCGCGAAAAAGAAATTGGGACAATAGAACAACTCAACGTAACACCAATAAAAAAATATCAATTTATAATAGGAAAACTATTTCCTTTTTGGGTAATTGCTATGGTGGATTTAATCTTTGGATTGATATTAGCAAAACTGGTTTTTGCAATTCCTATTTTGGGCTCTGTCGCATTAATTTTGGGTGTTGCAGCAATATATATGATTCTCGTGTTAGCTTTTGGATTATTTATTAGCACCATCACCGATACTCAACAGCAAGCTATGTTTATTGCATGGTTTTTCTTTGTAATATTTATTATCATGAGTGGACTTTTTACCCCTGTAGAAGGAATGCCAAAATGGGCACAAATCATCAACATAATAAATCCTATAGCTTATTTTATTGATTTTATGCGACTTGTGATGCTCAAGGGAGCTGATTTTGTTGATGTACAAATGCAAATATTAAAGATTACGGTTTATGCAATCACCATGTTGGGGCTTTCCATAATTCGCTATCGCAAAAACGCTTAAAATATTTCGCCCGCCTCGATTGGGGCGGAACATTCAAATCAAAAATTATTTTTCTGCCGATATTTTGCCCCTGATAAGCTATTTTGATTTTTTGTAATTTTAATTTATGCCATGGATTTTCGTGCTCATAAATGCTAAAAAGCTTGTCCAATTTTTTTGACGTATCTCATTTTTCAGTGCCGTTAGGTACAAAAACTCGGTTTAGATTTTTTTTATGTATCTTATTTTTCTGTGCCGTTAGATTCGAAAGCTCGGTAGAAAAAACATCACATGAATATTTCGCCCGCCCCAATTGGGGCGGAACATCCAAATATTGTAGTAATTGTTTTTGCAATGCTTAATAACTTGCCACACTTATGTTTATATTGTTGATTTTCAGTACTCTTTATAATTATTTATATACCTTGTATGCAACAAAGCAAATACAAACATGTGCTTCTATTCTTCGGGGTGTAAAGTGGAACATCGGCCTAATTTCTAAAGTTCCTTTTGTTATGCGAAACGCTTTTTCAACTACCCATAATCCATTGTATTGTTCATAAACATCTTTAGCTGAAAGAGTTGTGTTTGTAATATATCCTTTTAATCCATCCCATTTTTCATCTTCATGGATTTTTTCTTCGTTGATGATTACTTTTATGTTATCGGAAATTTCTAAAAATTTATTGTACCCGCGTTTGTTGATGTTTTCTTTGGTTATATTGCCAGTTTTATAAGCCTTTTGAAGCCTTTTAACACCTTTTTCTCTGTTGTATTTATCTTTTGTTGCTCTGAGAGATGAATAGCTTACTATTAGCCGAGAATCTCCCTTTTTAAGCTCATGAAACTCATTATCATGCTTTTCTAAAGATAAAATGTTCCTTTTAATTTCTTCTGTCTCATTTTTAATAAGCGCTCCCACAATATATTTGTATCCACCTGATTGCAATTGAGTTATATTAGATTTACTCATTAAGCCAGAATCAGCAACAACCACAAAATCTTCCAGTTTAAACCTCTGAACAAAATCTTCAACAATGGGCAACATCGTTCGACCTTCATATTGAGATCCATTAAATAAGGAAGTTGTCCTAAACGAGCTATGACCAATTGTCGTAAAATATCATCTTCTATGGCATCAAAGCCTGTAATTTTAAACACTTTATCTAAAATCAATTGTGTACCATTTATTAGCACGTTTTCAATGTTAGATAACAGATATTCTGTAAATGTCTCTCCTCTTGCTCCTTTGCTGATTGTTGAAAAACATCTAATTCTCCCTTATAATGTTGTATCCATTGTTGTGCTTGATTAATAAATTTTTCAATTTGAATACAATCGTCACTTACCCCAATGGTTTTTAACTCCTTGAATATCCCATGGGATTTGGTTACAACAACAACACTTGTTGTTCCAGATCTATTTTTCTTTTGGCGAACAAACATTCACAAAATTAACCCATTTTTCACTTGCGTCAACCATTTTGGTGATACAAAATTCATACATACCTGGTTTTGTGGTATTTATAAAATTCGTTCTTTTATACTGTCAAAGTCAGGAAAGAGACTTGGCCGGGCTTATCGAAAAACTTACCGATGAGCCAGAACAGGGAACGGCTCTTGATAACAGCTTTTATAAAATACGGCTCTCCATCGCTTCAAAAGGCAAGGGAAAATCAGGAGGAGCAAGGATTATCACAAACATTGTTATTGCTGATGAAACGGTTTATCTGCTCTCCATTTACGACAAAGCCGACAAAGAAAATCTTACCGATAAGGAACTCAACGAATTGATTGAGTTTGTTCAAGATATATAATGCAAAAGCCCCGATGTTCGGGGCTTTTGTTGTTCATTACCATTTGCTTAGTATTACTTTTTTTGGTATGACTAACTCCGGCATATATTTGACATTTAAAGCTCTGCCAATGATAAGTAATATCTCATATTCTTCAACTGTGGTTGGTGGTACAGCTTTGTATTTTTGTGCCCTTGAGCCAAAGAGCGTTGGTAATAGTGTTAATCTAGTTGCAATTTTAGGGTTAATTACTATAATTCTAACCTTTGTTGTGTTTGAATCTAAGGAATCTAAATGAATATGAAATTTGTCGACATCATAGATAAATGGCTTTCCATTTTTTTGAAAATATACTTTTGATGCACATCCAGAATGTAAACTTTCAAATGTAAAATCATTTTTATTCTCTGGGAGTGAAAGCAAACCATTTTTGTAGTTTTTGTTTTGAAATAATCCATAGTCACAATATTGCCATTTAGAAAAATTGGCAATAATAATTTGTCTAACTTTTTGCATATTTTCGTGAAAAACAAATTCAGTTGGATTTTTCTCTTTTTCGATAAAAGTTATATGTTTTGTTTCATTGCATGATGATACGCAAAAAGTAAAAATTAATCCAATAAATAGCTTGATACTTTTATTAAAATAGTTACTCTTCATTTCAATTAATTTTAATATTCAAGTTTATTTTCATTCTGAATTGATTGCTCAATACCACCCATACCTGAACCATTATTAACCCTATCATTTGCTTGTTGAGTTGCGTTTTCATTTCTCTTTTGATTATCAACTTGGTAGTTATTTCGAACTTTTTCGGCTGATTTGTTTATTTCATTTTTATGCAATAAACCAAAGAATGTAATTTCCTTCGCCTTATGTTTTATTCCCGATAAAACATCTTTAACTGAGCCCAATCCATTCCAACTCGTCCAATTATGTGATGGGGCATCTTCATCAGCTATTGAATGGAGTTTTTGCCCTTCTTCAAAATATCCTTTATCACTAAAATCGTTAGTAAATAAATCACTTTGGTCATCATTGAATTTTTTTCTCACTTTCTGAGCTTGTTCTACATTTTGATTAGTACTACCATCAAGCATAGAATGTTTTGGTGAATCGGCTGGTGATTGAAGTTTATCAGTAAACCTACTTGCTCTAACCAATTGATTAAATTGACTTTTAGACATTTCTCCGCTAGCCAACTCATTAGAAAAAGCTTTTTTAAGAATAATTCTGTGAGTTATTCCTGGCCATTTTCCGTCTGGGTCAGTTAGAACAATCGGATTATTAAAGCAATAAGCATAAGGAGAAATCCAAGGTCCTTTATCTGATTTTTGATCCACACTCAACCACAACGAAATATCTGAATCATAGTACCTCGCACCAAAACGCCGCACTGAGCTTGTCGAAGTGTAATTGTACCCAGTTTGCTCACGCTCTCTTTTATTTTTTAGCGGTGTTCGCGAATCATCGCTGCGCTTGATTTCCGCATCTTTCTCCTTTGCGGAGAATGTATGACCCGACGGGGGCGGGGCGGGGTTTGAGAGTGGTTTGGTTAGATAAAGGTTCATTTAGTTGAGGATCATTTAATATTCTTAAAAAAAATCAATGCTATATTAAAATTAGTTGTCTTTTATGCATCTAATGGGGAGAAACTCATTTTCCGAATTTGAGCCCGAAACTCCAACAATTGCTATTTTCCTAAAATAATTGATTGTTAATGTAGCATAATATTTAACGCCCACACTATCTATTGATACAAGTGTTGATGACCAAAATTCATCAACTCTTGAACGTGGAATATACCAATACCTTCTAAATTCATTACTTTCTTTATGATATAACCCAGCGTTTAATGTATTAAATCCATAATCCTCCTTTTTTTTAAAAGCCATAAAAGCTTCATAATGATTATTGCCAACAAAATTATGCAGCATTTCAAACTCATTTTTTGTAGGCAAATGCCAGCCTATTGGACAAACCTCTTGTGCAGTTATTCCATTATAAAGAAATCCATACTTTTTAACATTTTTCTCCTTATATTTGTATGCAATACACCCACTATCAACCTTAAAGGTTAAGTTTTCAGCTAACCAGATTTGTGTTCCAATGCGTACCCATTTGTATACTTTCCCATCGCGTTGGTCAATAAAAAGTCCATTATTTCCAGAAAATTCAGTGTTAATCTTTTTGTTTTTTGAATTAGTGGCAAATTGATTTTGAGAGGAACAACTACAAAAAACAAAGCAAATAAATGATACAATAGGTATCATCAGTTTTAATTCTTCTATTATTTTTTTAGTTTTCATAACCCTCTGAACCTAAAAGTAATTTATTTTCTGCCTTAATATCAATTACTTGCATGGGATTGTTTTTGCCATCCTGGATTACTGACCAATTATGAGTATCCTTAGTAATTTTATTAAATTCATGATTTGGCCGATCCATAGCTGTTTTATCATTAATAATATTTCCAAAAAAATGGTTAATGGAATTTATGCTAAAACTAGCGCAATTATTTGTAGCAAATTCATAAATAAAATCATCACCTGTTTGAGATTGCATAAATTTTAAAAATTCTGCTTCTTGGTCTGCATTAACGTTATTGAGAGATGTAATTCTATCATAACCATTTCCTCTATCTTTTCCAGCATTCGCCGTTCCAGGGGCATTCAAGGACATGTAATTTAGTAATTCATCAAGAGATTTTTCAGAATGTGAATAATAAACGTAGTTAGGAGATGAATAAGATTCAGGCCAAATAACATTACCATTTTTCACTATTTTTTCATACTCTTTCATATAATCCTTAGCATGTCCAGTAGGATCTTCTAGAGAAAAAAGATGATAGCCAATATCATCATTTCCAACAATAATTGCCATATGCCCTTGTTTACTCGCTCCAGGCTTATTAGCCATTGAAGTAACAACAATACCAATTATACGGCCATCAGGATCATAATAAATAATGGGATTGTTCGCAACATAAGCATATGGTGAAAGTGTTGGATAAATTGAACTCAACGGATCAACACTCAACCAAATACTAATATCGCTATCATAATACCGAGCTCCGAAATAGCTATACCCCGTCTCCGCATCTTTCTCTTTGCCGGAGAAAGTGTAAGGAATATTCCAAGAGCTATTACGCTGGCAGATATAGTCTTCGCCAAAGGGGAGATATTGGAGGTGTTGGTTTACTGCGCCCGAGGCGTCGGTAATCCAACTGCTGCTTCCCATCCCGATAGCTATCGGGAGGTCGGTGTTGTAGAAGTACATATCGCTCTCAAAATTATTGATAGAAGTGTAACGCAGTTCTTCGACTCTGTATAAAATGGGCTCAGGCAGGGTTACATTGCCCCATTCTATTTGAGCACAGGTGTTGGAGCGTTCTAATAATGCTACCAAGTCTAAGGCAATGGTTTCCACATCTGCATTTATGGTTGCCACATTTACATCTATATCTACCAAAGCTCCATCGAAACCAGCACCTATTTTTGATGCAATTCGTCAGACTGTCTAAAAACCTCCTTTTTATGTTAATAAATAATCATCTGATTGTTAACAAATTAATTAGTTTTTATTTTGTTAATTCATTGATTATTAGTATCTTTACATCCTAATCATAAAATCAG
>Ga0210044_10003992_pt1 | contig 20882 bp, 16 predicted proteins | sample CryGey13umfilter_2_FD_183959 | JGI IMG/M metagenome (GOLD analysis project Ga0210044, IMG submission 183959) | Groundwater microbial communities from aquifer in Utah, USA - Crystal Geyser 4/9/14 3 um filter (SPAdes) (version 2) | ecosystem: Environmental > Aquatic > Deep subsurface >... | reverse complement strand
TTTGCTCGACTGAATAAACGACGACAACCGTCCCGGCCGCCCCCAATTGGAGCTTCTCCGCACTCAATCGCCTCCCAGCTGGCGCCAACGAATGACATCGAATGACATCAAAGTTAAAGCCTATGCCAGGGAAGGGGGAGCATGACTGATTCGACAATCACAGAGATTCTTGGATATCAACTGACCGACCTTCTCGGTGAAGGCGGGATGGGAAAGGTCTGGCGGGCCGAACACCCCATCCTCGGCACTGTGATGGCCGTCAAGATATTGGACGCCACCCTGGCGAGGGATGAGGCGCTCGTCGAGCGCTTCCTCTCGGAGGCCAAAATCCAGGTGCAGCTGCGACACCCCAATATCGTGAAGGTCGAGAACGTCTCGAGCAGCTCCGTCGCCATGCTGATGGAGTACATCGAGGGGGATACGCTCTCGGCGATGCTCCTAAACGAAGGCAACTCGGTGGGCACGCTCCTCGTTCTGATGCGGCAGGTCCTCTCCGCCGTCGCTTTCGCCCATGGCAAAGGGGTCGTGCACCGGGATTTGAAGCCGTCGAACGTCATGGTCACGCAGGATGGCGTCGCCAAGGTCTGCGATTTTGGCATCGCCAAGATCGTCGGCTCTGGTGGTAAGACTCGCACGGGTGCCTCCTTCGGCACGCCAGCATACATGTCTCCGGAGCAGGTCAAAGGCTCGAAGGACGTCGACACCCGCGCCGACATCTACTCGCTCGGCGTGATCCTCTACGAGCTGCTCGCCGGTCGCCCGCCTTTCCAGTGTGGTGAGGACACCGACAGCGACTACGAGGTTATGGAGGGGCACGTTCGCCAACCTCCACCCGACATTCGGCGCTTCAACTCCAAGGTCCCCGACGTCCTCGTCATGGTGGTCATGAAGGCGCTGGAGAAGAACCCCGACGAGCGCTACCAGACGGTCGCCGCTTTCGACGAGGCGCTCGCCGTGGCGGTGGCAAAGGCCGAGGCCTTTGCGGCCACGACCGCGCCGACACACGCCGCCGTGGCACAGCTCCCAGCCGACTCCAAGCCCGAGACCGAGTTCGCGCTCCCGGCCTTCAAGACCTCGGCGCCCAAATCCAATCCGGCCTTGGAGAAGAAGCAAGAGACCAAGTCGGAGCCTGCCAAAGGCGCGAAGGTGAGCGCGATCATCGCGGTGGTGGTCGTGCTGATCGTGGCGGGTGGGCTCGGCTTCGCCTTCATGAACAAGGGCGGCGATGCCAAGACCGAGAACGCCACACCCTCTACCGAGGCCGCTCCGACCGAGCAAGACGTCGCCAGCGCGGAGCCGGCCGACGTCGTTGGGGTTGCCGTTGTGGACGTCACGCCGTCGGAGCCCGAGGAGGTCGAGCCCGACACGACGGCGGTCGCCGTGCCCGAGCCCGACCTCGTGGAGCTTGCTCCGGTGGAGGAGAGGGGATTCGACGAGCTGAAGAAGGCCGCCTTCAGTGAGATGCGGCAGCACAATGGTGACGCCTCGGCTGAGCTTTTCAGGAAAGCGTTGGAGCTCAACAACGACCCCAACACACGTTTCCTTCTGGGGACAGCACTCGAGATGGCCGAGAAGCCGTGCGAAGCGCTGGTCGAGTACCGCCAGTGCTTCAAGGACGGCAAAGGTCAGAAAGAGGAAGCCTTCACCAGAGCGGAAGCGATGATGGCCCTCTGCCCAAATCGCTGACAGGCGGCCAGGATTCGTCCTCCATCGCTGTTTTGAGCGTCTCAGGACTGCAAACAAGAACGGCCCCACCCTGCGAAGGGTGGGGCCGTTGTCGTTAGGGACCTAAGACTGGGCTTAGTGCGGCCCGGTCTGGCAGGACTTCTTGTGACCGGCAGCGCAGGCGATGGCGAAGAACTCTTGGGCTTTGCCCTTGTCTGGGGTCACTCCTCGGCCTTGTTCGTAACGCTCACCGGCCTCAGCACAGGCAGGGCCAGCACCGCTGCCACCGGCCTGACAGGCCGCGGTCAGCTTGTCGAGGTCACTGCCTCCAGTCCTATTCCCGGAGCCGGTGACCGTCTCGCCCATGGCAGTGAGCTTGGTGCAGCTGGCATCATGGCCTCGCGTACACGCCGATTTGAGGTACTTCTTGGACTTCGCCTTGTCCTTGGGACAGTCTGGTGCCCCGTTCTCGTAGAGGTCCGCCAGGCTGGCGCAGGAGTCCCCATCGTCGAGGCTGCAGAGTTTGGTGAAGAGCTTGGCGTCCTCATTCGTGCACTTGAGGGTCGAACCCCCTCCTCCGCCTCCGGAGGTCTTGACCTTGCAACTATGCTCGTCTTCGAGGGAACACCCTTTTGCCCAGTATTCCTTCGCCGCTGCCAACGTCTTGTCTTTTACCAGCCCGCCTCTACCGTCCTTTTGCATGTCGCCGAGCAGTCCACAGGCCTTTCCGTTGTCGACCTCGCAGGCCATCTGGTACAGCGACACGGCCTTCACCTCATCTTTAGCGACGCCCTCACCTTTCTCATAGAGCTCCGCCAGGTCACCGCAAGAGTAAGGGTCTGAAGGCGCGTAGCCGTAGTCGGTCGAGCACGCCTGTTGGAAGTAGTAGGCGGCTTGAGAGGCGTCCTTGCCGAGCCCGCCACGGCCGTCGCGGTAGAACCGGCCGAGCCTCACACACGACACCACAGCGCCGTAGTCACAGCCCCGTCGGAACATCTCCAGAGCCTTATTGTCGTCCTTGCTGCCCGTCTCTCCCTTCTCGTACATGTCACCCAGCTCGACGCAGGCGACGGTGTCCCAGGAGTCACAAGCCTTCCGCAACATCTCGGACGCCCGACTGGTGTCTTTGGTGATGATGCCTTCGACGCCCCAGCGGTAGAGCTTGGCCAGCTCGCTGCAACCAGCTGTGACGCTGTCGTTGCATGTCAATTCGAAGTACGTGAGCGCGCTCCAAGGGTCTTGAGGCAGTCCATTGCCTGAGCTGTATCGACGTCCGACCTCGACACAAGACCAGGCATCTCCGGAGCCATAAGAATTGTAGCCATAGGGATCGTAGGCGTTTCCGTAGGTTGGAGCGGTGTACATGGAGCACGCGGTCAAGTAGCTGCTGGCCGCCTTGGCCTGGTCTTGCGTCACGCCTTCGCCGACCGAGAACCGCCGCCCGGCCTCCGAACAAGAGTAGGAGTCGCCTTTCTCACAGGAGCGGGATAGAAAGCGGGCAGCCAAGTCCAGGTCGACGGGCATCACATCGTAACCGTAGCCGTAGCCCGACGAGATCTCGCTGCAGGTCCAGCCCCCTTGGGCGACCTCACAGGCCCTGTCGAAGAACTCCAGGGCCTTCACCGGGTCACTGGCGATGATGTAGCCTGAGGAGTAGTTGCGGCCCAGCGCCATGCATCCCGTGGCGTCGCCGAGATCGCAGCCCTTGCCGTAGAAGTCGAGCGCTTGGAGTTGGTCCGTGGGATTCCCACTCCAGACCAACGAGTCCGCCAACTGGGAACAGGCAACGGCGGAGCCGCCCTCACAGGCTTTCCCGATGATCTCTTTGGCCTTCTCAGGGTCGGCAGGGACACCGTCGGTGCCGTACATGTAGAGCCAGCCCAGGGACAAGCAACCGTCTGGGGAACCATAGGTGCACCCCATTTGGTAGTAGGCGAAGGCCTTTCGGTTGCCGGCTGGGGTGTAGCTGTACGAGGCCGTCGTTCCGAGCTTCCAGCAGGCATCTCCATCGCCGAACTCACAGCCCATTTCGTTGAGCTCGGGGGCCACGACCATGGACGTGCCATAGGCTTGGTCATACCCCCCATTGTAGTAGCCGTAGTCGTCGTAGCCCCCGTAGTAGTTCTCGTAGTAGGAGCAGTCGGCCTCGCCTCTGAGCTTGCAGGCCTTGCCGTTGAGCTCAGCGGCTTTGGCGCCGTCAGTGACCACACCGACACCGTAGGTGTACATGGTGGCCAGAGTGGTGCAGCCAGGCTCCGAGCCGAGGTCGCAGCCCTTCACGTAGTACTCCGCAGCGCGCAGATGGTCCTGGGCGATGGCAACCCCTGCAGTGTACATAGCCCCGAGCCCCGTACAGCCCGTTGCGTCGCCCAAGTCGCACGCCTTGCGGAAGAAATTCGACGCCGCCAGACCATCGGGTGCAGCCGCTCGCCCTTTGTAGTGTAGCCAGCCGAGGACTGTGCATCCGGTGGCGTTCCCAGAGTCGCAGGCCTTACTGAAGATCCCCTCGGCGGCCGCTTTGTCCGGGTTCTCGCCGGCCCCTCTCATTTGCAGCTTTGCGTAGACGAAGCAGTCGTCCATGGAGCCCTGGTCGCAGCTCACCTTCAGAAGGCTACCGACCGTGGAATAGAGTTCAGCGGCTCGGACTGCGTCATAAGCCGTGCCTTCGCCCAAGAGCAGCATATCGGCCAGGTTGAGGCAGCACACGCCCGACCCCAGTCCGCAGCCGCGCTCGAAGAGGCCCGCGGCGCGGGTGGCGTCGGCTGCACGGGTCATGACGCCGAGATTGGCGCACCCATCTGCCGCGCCCCCATCGCACGCTTGAAGGTACAGAGACGAGGCTCGGATGGGGTCCTTGGCGACGGCTGTCCCGATCTCATAGAGAGTACCGAGTTTGGCGCAGCCCTGGCTGTCCCCGCCCTTGCAGGCGGTGTCGTAGAGCTTGAACGCTTGGTCTGGGTCGGCCACGAGCCCTTCTAGGCCATTCAGATAGGCGTTTGCCAACAACGCGCAGTGAATTGCGCTCCCAGATTCGCACTCGGACTTGTAGAAAACAGGCCCTGACTTTGGTCCACAAGCGACGGTGCCGAACAACACGAGCACGGCGATGAGTTTGGTGCGTGACACTATGATGCCTCCGAATATGACAACAGTTTGCGCGGCGAAGGGACTCCGACGCGAGTGACGACCTGCAAATCCACCCTGTTTCACGTCGACCAACGAGAGTGCGGGCGCTGCGCTCATCCCAACTGACAGCGAGAATCCCAGACAGCAACTACGAATGGCATGGCCGAGCCGGGAATGTCATCCGTCGCTCTGTTGGTGTCAAGCAACCAATGGGAGCTCTTGGATTGTCTTTCAGAGGCAGGCTTGTAATGCGGCGCGCAGGTCGCGGTAGCGAAACTCGTAGCCACTCTCCAGCGCTGCCGTCGGCAACGCCCGCTGCGACTCCAACAGGAGCTCGCTCATCTCACCGAAAGCGGCCTTCAGCCCGAGCCGAGGCACAAAGAGCAGGGCAGGGCGGTGCAATACCTGACCCAGCGTGCGCGCGAACTCTTTGTTGGTGACTGGCACGGGTCCCGTGACGTTCATGGCGCCCCGAATCGACTTCGTGCGTGAGGCGTGCAAGAACAAGCCCGCCACGTCATCCACGTGGATCCAAGGCATATACTGCTTCCCGTCGCCCAATCGCCCCCCGAGCCCCACCTTGAACGGGGGCAACATGCGCTTGAGCGCCCCGCCATTAGGGGCGAGCACGATGCCTATGCGGCAGATCACCACACGAATACCCAGCTCGGCGGCCTTGTACGATTCGGCCTCCCAGGACGCACAGACCTCGGCCAGGAAGGTTTCGGCGGCGGGCTCCTGCTCGCTCAGCTCAGCGTCGCCTCGGTCGCCGTAGTAACCCACTGCCGAGGCGGCCACGAGCACCTTCGGGCGCTGTTTGAGCTTCGCCAGGCGCGCCACCAGCTGACGAGTGCCCTCGACTCGGCTCGAGCGGATGCGCTTCTTCCTCTCGGGGGTCCAGCGGCCCGCGGCGACTGGTTCACCGGCGAGGTGATAGATGGTCTCGACTCCCGAAAACGCTTCGGCGGGTGGAGGTCCCTGTTCAGGAGACCAGCCGAAGACCTTGAATTTGTCGCCGAGCGCCGCTCTCGCGTCCGCGGCGTTGTGGCTCAGGACCCCGCCTCTCTCGAGGCGCGCCAGGATACTCTTGCCAACCAAACCAGTGGCACCCGTCACCAGCGTTTTCATTCGAGACTCCCAATCGGTGGCCAAAGGCGAAATCGTGATCGAGAAAGCAGTGGATACTCTCCGGCGCCACTCTGGCAAGGGTCTGAGGCGCGTCGTCTCGAACCTGCGTGTATGACATGCCGCAGATTCATGGATGCACCCCTTTGGGGAAGGTGGGTCAAACGACGGTCATCGTTGTAAATGCGCGAAAGGTGAGCTTGGGTTGGTCGAAGCCAAGCGGCTGTAATCTTCCAGAAAAAAAGGAATGACGCTGGGCCGGTCACTTTCGTGTGGGTGTCTCTCGACTCTTTGCTGTGTGTAGGTGACCGTCACACAGTGCGTCAAAAAGCCTTGCCCTCGGGTTCGCAATTCAGTACAGGGTTCTGACCTAGAACATGTGTCGGACGGTCGCCAACGCTGATCCTCGCCGAGGTCGCCGGGTCCCCGAGACCGACACCACCAGACATCACCAACGGACAACGCGAGCGCGCAACATGATCAGGAAACTCAGCCCCATCGGTGACCCAATGGGGTTCATCATCGACCCTTCGATCCTCGAGTTGCTGCGCATCGACGGGAACACCGCTCTCGAGGTCAGCACAGATGGAGAAGCGCTGACCATTCGGCCGATTCGCCCAAAACGATTGACCCGCACGCCCGAGCTGGACCTCTACGGCGACGATTACACGCCGCAGACCTCGCAGGCGCTCAACACCAAGGAAGCCTTTCCGCGAGAGCCCTCCGTGTCTCGACCCCAGGCCGAATACGGTGTGCGCTTCGAAGCTCCCACCGAGCCACGAGGGAAGGGCCCGACGTTGGAGACGCTGCGAACGGAGGCGCCATTGGAGCGTCCGCAGAGCAACCCAACTCCGCCTCAGGGGGCCGGCACGACTCTCGAGCTCGAGGCGACCTACGCCTGCTCTGGGTCGTGGAAAGAGCTGGTCGTGCTCTATGAACGCCAGGGCGAGAAGGCCGACTGGGAGCGCCTGGTCGACATCTTGAGGCGCATGGTTCGCACGGTGCCAGAAAAGCCGGAGAAGAGCCGTATCCTCTTGGGGGCTGGACAGATTTGCGAGCAACGCCTCAACTTCCTCGACCGCGCCATGGACCTCTACCAAGACGCCTTCAAGACCGATCCGAACAACGTGCCCGCGTTGGTTGCAGCCCGCAGCATCTACACGCAGCAGCGCAACTGGAAGATGGTGCAGACTCTGTATCGGCTGCAGCTCAACGTCTCGAAAGACCGCAAGGAGCAGGCTGCGGTGCACCTCGAGTTGGCCGGCGTGTTCCTGCGAGAGGTCCACGACGAGGCCAAGGGGATCGAGGCGTTGAAAGAGGCGCTGAAGCTCGACCCTGAAAATCTCGTGGTGCGGCGTTTGTTAGCGACGGTCTGACCGCGCTTGACCTCTAGGTCCCCCGGACAGAGTTCATCGCCGCGCCGAGTGCTGTAGAGCGGAGCCATCCACGAACCGCTCAGAGGGCACGCATTTGATTGTTCTTCGGGTTGTGTTCGAGCTCGCACAGGCCGAGCGCCTCCATGAGCGGCGGAACACAGACCCCAAAGTGTCCGCTCTACAGGGACCCGAAAAACAACACCCCGGTCATCACCAGCGCATACACGTTCACGGCCATGAACGCCCTGAAGATTGTTCCGCTCGGCTCAGGCTTGGTCAACAACCGACCGCTCACGACCAGCATCGCCACCGAGGCCCCTCCAACCAAGCCGACGGCGCTCGTGCTCAGCATCGCAGCGAAAGGCACGACGGGGCCCGACAAGGCGAGGGCGACGATCCAGACAAAAGTCAACCGCGCCAACTGGGGTCGGGCGAACTCGTCCGTCAGCGACGGCAAGCCGGCTTGCGAATAGTCACTGCCGTGGCGGATGACGATGAGCCAGAAGTGCGGGATCTGCCACAGGAAGTAGAAACCCGCGACGAGCCAGGCGATGGGGTGCGTCAGCGTCCCACCCCCAACGACCCAGCCGATGAGCGGTGGCAGCGCGCCGATGACGGCACCCGGGATGACCGCCCAGGCGGTGAGCCGCTTGAGCGGCGTGTAGATGCCGTTGTACCAGATCACCGCGAAGACACAGAGCCCAACGCCCTCGACGACCTTGCCCAGGGCGAGATTGGGAGCCAGCGCCAAGGTGAGGAATCCCGCCAGCACGAACCCTACGCCGATGAGCGCCGCGGTCCCACGCTCCACCCGCCCGGACGGTATGGGCCGGTCGTGGGTGCGCTTCATCTTGCGGTCGAATTCGACCTCTTGCACGTGATTGAAAACCGACGAGCCCGCGGCTGCGAAGAACGTCCCCAGCGCTGCCACCAGCAACCCCAAGTCGACGCGATGCGCCGCCAGCGCGTAGCCCGCCCCGGTGGTCAGCGTCACCGCGAAGGTGATGCGCACCTTGGTGAGCGCGGCGAGGTCGGACAGGGAAACGAAGGTGCGTCGGGAGTCAGTGAGTGTCGCGGCTTTAGAGCCCATAATCAGGTCCTGGTCGTGGGGGGTCTTACCATCTTACGGTGTACAATCAGGCTCCGATCTATGGAATATCTTATTCGCGTCGTCAGGGCACCTGCCCCTCTTCGACCACCTGCTTCATGGCCTCGTCGATGGGCATATTGGGCTTGGGGATCTGTACCGCCCGCGTCGGGTCGAGCTCAGGGAACGCCGCCTTGAGCACAGCGATGTCTTCAACGGTCGGCTGCTGTCGATCGGGATGGAACGAGGTGATCTTACGCATGAGGGCGAGACGCTCGCGAACGGGCAGGTGGGCAAAGGAGCGCATCTCGGTGCCAGGGATGCCCGTGCTGATGGTCTTGAAGACGTCGGTCTTCTTAGTGCCTTGCTTCCACCCCTCGATCGACCTGAAGTCCCTCGCCTTGTAAGGGCCACCGCCCTCGCCACCCGCGCCGTGGCAGGAGGCGCAGTACTTGGTAAAGAGCTTGTCGCCGTCGTAGCCGGCGAGCACCTCGGGGTCGTCGCTCATGGCCAAGGTGGCCTCGACGGGCCGGTAGTATTCGGCCACCTGCTTGTCCAACCAGGCGTCGTATTCGTCCTGCTCGACCACGTGCAGCGTGGTGATCATCTTCGAGTGGTCCTTGCCACAGAACTCGGCACAGAAAATGTTGAAGGTGCCAGTCTGGTCGGGGTGGAGCCAAATATAGGTGTCCAATCCCGGCACCGCGTCTTCTTTGACGCGAAACGCCGGGATGTAAAGCGAGTGCAGGACCTCGTTGTCGTCGGTCCGGATGTTGAGCTTGACGGAGCGGTTGACCGGGATCGTCAATTCTCCAGTGGTGATACCGGAGTCCGGGTAGGTAAAGCTCCAGAACCAGCGTTGAGCGGTGACCGTGATCTGCATGGCGTCCGCAGGGGGGGTGCGCATGGCCTTAAAGCCTTCGTAGCCCACGAAAAAGAGCCCAATGCAGAGAATGAAAGGAACGACCGTCCAGGCGACCTCGAGGCCGGTGTGGCTGTGGATCTGTTTCGTCGTTGGGGACTTCGAGCGATGGTACTTGAAGACCATCGCGAACATGGCCACCGCCACGCCGACCAGAATGACGGTGCAGAAGGCAATCAGAAAGACGAGGGTGCTGTCGACCTCACGTGCGATCTCGGACATGACTCAACCTCAGTGGAAACGATAGGACATGTCTGCAAACGTCAGGATAATGAAGACCCCGAACGACGACAGAGCGACGAACAGCAACACGGAGTAAATTCGCGCTTGATAACGCAGGTGCATGAAGTACGACGCGACCAAGCCGCATTTTGTCGTGGCGATGATCATGGCGGTGACCAACGCAAACTTCTTCATGTCCAGATAGGTGACCGAGACCGTCAGCACCGTGAGGAACACCAAGGCGCCCCAGATCTTGAAGTAGAGCTGCGTCGAAGGGTGCTCGGCGTGTTCGTTGTGCTCGATGTGCTCAAGAACGTGGGGATCGGAGGTCGTGGACATCTGCTCACCTGTGGATGAGGTAAAAGAGCGGGAAGAGATAGATCCAGATCAGGTCGACGAGGTGCCAGTAGAGCCCCGTGTTCTCGAGGAAAGACATTCTCTTGGAGGTGGCCGTTCCGCGCTTGATCTTGACCATCGCTGTGACGATCAGGCTGCCTCCGATGATGACGTGCAGGGCGTGCAGGCCAGTCATCAGAAAGTACATTCCATAAAACACGATCTCGCCCTTGGGCCTCGCCAGCAGGACCTCCGAGTCGAAGTAGATGCCGAGCTCGAACTTGTGGGCCCACTCGAAGCCTTTGACTACCAGGAAGATGCTGGCGAACCCGAGGGTGATGAAGCCCCAGCGAATGGCCTGCGCCGCCTTGTCTTTCTGCAACGCCGCGATGGACAGCGCCATGGTCAGGCTGCTGGTCAGGAGCACAAGAGTGTTGGCCCCACCAATGAGGCGGTTGAGCTCGTGGGCCGCTCGCTCGTAGTCGGGGGTATAGCGATGAAAGTACACCGCATAGATGATGAACAGCGTCCCGAACAAGATCAGCTCGGTCAGCAGGAAGAGCCACATCCCGATGCGGTTGCCGACGGGATCGTAGTGGAGGTGGGCCTCAGCGGTGCCCGCAGCGGTGTGGTCGCTCATCGCTCCACCTCTACAGGGTAGTCGTAGGGTCCGATCGAAGTGTCGGGCTCCCCGTCGAAGTTTAGGGTCGGCGGCGGCGTTGGGGTGCGCCACTCCAGCGTCTTGCCTCCCCAGGGGTTCTCTTTATCGGTCTTCTTGCCCTTGAAGACCGAGTAGCCAAGGTTGCCCACCATCAGCAGAATGCCGGCATAGAGAATCCAAGACCCAGTCGTGCTGATCGCGTGGTAGGTCTCGAACTCCGGCAGGTAGTCGGCGTATCTGCGAGGCATCCCGGCGACGCCAGCGAACATCAGCGGCATGTAGGTGACGTTGAAGCCGATGACGAAGAGCAGGATGGAGACGTAGGCCACGTTGCGGTTGTACATCCGTCCGAACATCTTCGGGAACCAGTAGTGGGAGGCGGCGAGGAACATGATGCCGCCACTGCCGAACATGGTGTAGTGGAAGTGTCCGACCACGAAGGCGGTGTCGTGCAGGTGGATGTTGGTCGACAGCGCCCCCAGAATGAGCCCGGTCAAGCCACCGACGCTGAAGATGAGGATGAAGGCCAGCGTCAGCACCATGGGGGGTTCCAACGCGATGGACCCGCCGTAGAGCGTCGCCAGCCAGTTGAAGATCTTCACGGCGCTAGGGACCGCCACGAAGAAGGTCAGGAACGAGAAGATGATCCGCGCCTCGTCCGCCATACCGCTGGTGAACATGTGGTGCGCCCAGACCAGCGAACCGATGGCCGCGATGGCGATCGACGAGACGGCGATGAACTTGTAGCCAAAGATCGTCCGCCTCGCGAAGGTCGGGATGATTTCACTCACCACGCCCATGGCCGGCAGCACCATGATGTAGACTGCCGGGTGCGAGTAGATCCAGAAGAGGTGCTGGTAAAGAATCGGATCCCCGCCCTTGGACGGATCGAAGATGCCCACCCCCAAGACGCGCTCTGCCAAGACCAGCAACAACAGGATGCCGACGACGGGGGTAACGATGACCTGCACCCAGCTCGTGGCGTACAGGGACCAGACGAAGAGGGGCATCTTGCCCCAGGTCACTCCCTTGGCGCGCATCCGGTGCACGGTGGTCAAGAAGTTGAGACCGGTGAGGATCGACGACCAACCCAGAATGAACGCCGCCAGCAGCGGATAGAACACGTTGGCGCCGGTCTTGAAACTGTACGGGACGTAGAACGTCCAGCCGGTGTCAGGGCCACCGGTCATCACCGAGAGCAGCGCCAAGGTGCCGCCGGCCATGTAGAAGTACCAGGACGCCAGGTTCAGCTTGGGGAAGGAGACGTCCTCGGCGCCGATCATGATGGGCAGGAAAAAGTTGCCGAAGATGCCAGGGATCGCGGGGATGATGAACAGGAAGATCATCGTCATGCCGTGCAGTGTCAGGATGCGGTTGTAGGTCTCCGAATCCATGTACTGCATGCCGGGGCTGAGCAGCTCGAGGCGCATCAGCACGCCCAGCGTGGCGGCGAAGAGGAAGAAGAAGGTGATCGAACACAGGTAGAGGATGCCAATACGCTTGTGGTCGGTGGTGGTCAGCCAGGAGAGGATGCCCTTCTCGGCGTTGATGTAGTTGATGGCGGCCGGGGTGGCGAGTGCTGCGGCGCTCATTATTTGCCCTCCCCGTCGGGCTCGGAATCGCACTCCTCGTCGGAGCCGGACTTGGAAGCGTCGGTTTTCGCAGGTGAATCCTCCTCCCCTTTGCGCCGCTTGCGCAGCACCAGGAAGAAACTCAACCCAATGACCAACACTCCAGTGGCTCCCAGAATGACTCGATTCACGGTCTTGACGAACGAACGACCGGCTGGCTCCTCGCCGTAGCAGAAGCGCTCGAACGTCCCCATGAAGGCCCGCGGTTGGTTGTTGTAGGCGTCAAACAGCGCCAACTTGATCTCGGCAGGAAGGAACGAGAGCCCGCCCAGATAGCGGACGATCTTGCCTTCTCTGCTGAGGAAGATGAGCGACGTGGCGTGGAGATAGGTCTGCGTCTCGGGGTCGTAGGCGTACTTGAAGCCCATGGACTCGGTCAGCATTCGAACCGTCTCCTCGGTGCCCGTCAGAAAACGCCAGCCTGCGGGCTTGGGTGGATGCTCCATCGTGCCCAGAATCTCGTTCTTCGTGTTGGCCGCGATCTCCGGCGTCTCGTTGGGATCGAAGCTGATCGTGATGACCGTGAAGTCTTCGCCGGCCTCTAACCCCTCGAGATGATCCAGATTGTTGGCCAGCTCCCGCATCAGCGGGTTACAGATGGAGGGGCAGCGGTAATAGACGAAGAGGAGCAGCACCGGCTTGTCGACAAGGTCGCCGAAGCGCACGGCCTTGCCCTGCTCATCCACCAACATGGCGTCCAGCGGCACAATCTCCCCCAGCCGTTCCGAGACCCCCAAATCCGGGACCTCTCCAGCCTTGATGGTGGGGGGGAGCGACGCCGTCGCCGTCGACCCCAGGAAGAGACTCAGCAGCATGACCAGCAGCCAAGCCCAGCGGGTTTTGGCGCGCGGCGCCCTTCCTTGTCCGACAGGACGGGGGGCCAATTCGAGAGAGTGATTTCGAAGCACTATGTTCACGACAGTCCTCCACCTACAGGCGGTATTCCACAGATTGAGTCAGCAGCGGATCGCCCACGGCCATGGCGGGGTGTCGCGCAAAGAAACGGGTCAACAGCCAGACCAAGATCCCGCCCATCGCGAGGAGCGGCCCCAGCTCCGGCCAGGACAAAACAGGACCATTGGTGTGCAGCTGCGGCATGATCACCCAGTAGAGATCGAGCAGCTGGCCAAAGATCGCGATCACACTCACCAGCGCTAGGCGCCGCGGCGAGGTCTTGGCCTTGCGGCTCAAGAGCAAAAAGAACGGAATCACCCAGCGCACAATGGCCAACGCGCCCGAGACCGTCCCCCAGCCGCCAACGAACCGATCCGTGTACCAGCTCGTCTCCTCCGGCAGGTGACCGTACCAAATCAACATGTACTGGCTGAAGGCGATGTAGGCCCAGAAACAGGAAAAGGCGAAGAGCAAACCGCCGAGGCTGTGAAGATGATCCGGACGCACCACGTCCGCATCGAGAACGCCGCGCGATCGTAGAAACACCACGCCCAGTATGATGACCGCCAGGCCTGTGACGAACACACCGGCGAAGGTGTAGACCCCAAAGATGGTAGAAAACCAGTGCGGGTCCAGGCTCATCATGAGATCGAAGCCCGTAAACGTCACGCTCAGGCCAAAAAAGAGCATGAACGCTGGGGCCCAGCTCCGCATCTTCTTGGTGCCCTCGTTGCGCCCCGCCCCCTTGGCGTCCTGGGCCAACGACCGCGTCACGAAAAAGTGGGACGCCAACACCCAAACGCCCATGAAGACCACGATGCGAAGGCTCAGAAAGACCACGTTGAGGTAGGGCTGCTTGCCCGCCAGAACCTCGTCGCCCTCGACGTGATGCACGTCCAACCAGGGAAAGAGGTGAAAAGAGTCGCCGAACCAGGCGAACGCCAAGATCGGCACCGCAAAAAGCGCCACTACCCACATCTGGGCCGCGAACGACTCCGCCACCCGACGAATGACCACCGACCAGATAGACCCCGTGAGGTGCTGTAAGGCGACAAAGAACAGCCCACCCAAAGCGGCGCTCCAGAAAAACAGGTAGGCCCAGAGCCAAGCGTACGAGAAACGCTGGGGGTCCATAGTCAGCCCGAGGGCGCTCAAGAGCAGGCCGATCGCCGCCACGATGGCGGCGTTGGTGCTGAGCTTGGCGCCATCGAGGCGCTTGGACGCGGTGTTGATGGAGCCGCTCAAGGTTTCGTCTCCTGCTTCACGGGGGCGTTGAGCTCGGGAGCCACAGCCGGCAGCTCCGGCGCTGGCGGGGGAGCCGGGAACGCCTTCTGCAACGAACGCACGTAGTACACGACGCCCCAGCGTTCCTCGGGTCGGAGCTGGTTGCGGTACTTCGGCATGGCGTTCTGCCCAGTCGTGATGATGTGAAAGATGCCGCCGTCAGGCAGCGTGCGGGCCCGCTGGTCGAGCAGGCTCGGCGGCAGCGGGAAACCCTTGGTCGGCACCGTCCCGTCGCCCATGCCATACTCGCCGTGGCAGACGATGCAGTAGGTGTCGAACATCTTCTTGCCGGTCGCGAGCAGCTCTGTGGTTGGCTTGGGCTGGCGGTAGGGCGGCGCGATGTCGGGCCCCGCTGCGGCCAGCGCGGCGCCAGCGCGGTCGGTCGTCTCCTTCGTCACCAGCTTTGCGGCCTCGACGTCAGCAGGCAGCGTCGGAATGAAGGGATAGGGGTAGTAGCCCCGCGGCAGCGTCCCCTCGACCGGCTGGAAGTCGCCGGGAATGGTGCTCCCATCGGCCTCGGTGTACCAAGCCATCTGCGGCTTCACCTTGTACTGAACGGCCATGTCGTTGAAGAAATCGAGGTAAGGCACCGAGATCAGCAGCAAGGGGATCACGACTGCGGCGGCCAACACCGTGACGATGAAGGCCTTGACCATCATCGGCGTGACGACCGGGTCGGCGACCCATTTCTTGAGTGCGTTGATGGGGTTCATCTAGAGGATCCTTCCGTCGTCCACGTCTTCGAACAGGTCACGCACGTCGGTGCAGCCCGCCTCATCGAGCAAGCTCCGGGCGCCGTCGGACCAGAGCTCGTCTTTGGCGGAGAGCACCAACGCAAAGCGGCTGCTGCTCACCTCGGCCATGACGCCCGAGTCGTGCAGCGGCGAGTGCCAACGGCCGAGCTTGCACATCCACAGCCCGGTCAAAACCGTTCCGGCGGCCGTGAAGAGCACGAACATCTCGAAGGTGATCGGCACGAACGCCGGCCAACTGAAGAGCGGCTTCCCGCCGATGTGCACGGGGTAACTCACAGCGCTCATCCAGTACTGCATGAGCAGCGCCAGCGCGGCCCCCGTGAAGCCCAAGGAGAGCGCGATGGTCGGCAGCTTCGACCAGCCGAGCCCCATGGCGGCGTCGAGGCCATGGACGGGAAACGGCGTGTGGCAATCCCACTGCTTCCAGCCCGCGTCGCGGACCTTCTCCGCCGCCTTGACCAGCGCATGGGGGTCGTCGAAGAGCCCGACCACGCCGACCTTCTCTTGCTTCCCCTCGAGCAACTTGTCGCCCAGCTTGGGCTTCGACGGTATTGTCCCAGACAAATCGTCCACGAGCCCCACCGTGCCGACCTCGACAATGGGCTTATTCATGGTGAGCTCCTGCATGCTTTTGCAGCACCGCGCCCTTGAGCTCGGACACGGCGATGGTCGGGAGGAAACGGACGAAGAGCAGCACCAAGGTGAAGAAGAGCCCGAAGCTCCCCACCAGCAGCCCCGCGTCGACCCAAGTGGGGTGGTACATGCCCCACGCGGCGGGCAGGTAGTCACGGTGCAAGCTCGTGACGATGATCACGAAGCGCTCGAACCACATGCCCACGTTCACCAAAATGACGATGGGGACCATCAACCACGGGTTGCGTCTGAACTTCTTGAACCACAGGAGCTGCGGCACGAAGACGTTGCAAGTCACCATGCTCCAGTAGCCCCAGGCGTAGGGCCCCATGGCGCGATTCAGGAAGACGTACTTCTCGTAGAGCACCCCCGAGTACCACGCCACGAAGAACTCGCTCGCGTAGGCGTAGCCCACCATCAGGGCCGTCGCGAGCATGATCTTGTTCATCACCTCGAGGTGCGACTCCGTGACCAGGTGCTGCAAATTGAACATCTTGCGCAGCAGCACGACCACCAGAGTCACCATGGCAAACCCGCTCAGGATGGCTCCCGCAACGAAGTAAGGCGGGAAGATCGTCGTGTGCCAGCCGGGCACGATGGACGCCGCGAAGTCGAAGCTGATGACCGAATGCACGCTCAAGACCAGCGGCGTCGCGATGGCGGCGAACAAGCCGTAGGCGCGCTCGTAGTGGCTCCAAGCCCGGTTGCTGCCATTCCAACCCAGGCTCAAGAGCCCGTAGATGAACTTGCGCAGGGGGTGCTTCGCCCGGTCCCTAGCCAAAGCCAGGTCGGGAATGAGCCCCAAGAACCAGAACAGGAAAGACACCGTCCCGTACGTCGAGATGGCGAAGACGTCCCACTCCAGCGGTGAGCGAAAATTTGTCCAGAGGTTGTTGTGGTTGGGGTATGGCACCATCCAGTAGATGGCCAGCCAGGGGCGCCCGGTGTGCAAGACTGGGAACTGCACCGCACAGAGCACGGCGAACAGCGTCATGGCCTCGGCGAAGCGGGCGATGGCCGTGCGCCAGTGCTGCCGGAACAAGAACAGGATCGCGGAGATCAAGGTCCCAGCGTGGCCGATGCCGATCCAGAAGACGAGATTGACGATGGCAAACCCCCAGCCGACTGGGTTGTTCACTCCCCATGTCCCGATGCCTTGCGACACGGTGATCGTCACGTTCACGCTGAATATGAGCAGCAACCCCAGCGAAAAGGAGAACGCGATCCACCAGCGCCGAGTCGGGAACGACTCCATGGGCAAGCTGACGGCGTCGTCGATGTCCTTGGCGGTGGTGCCTTCGGGGACCAGCGGGAAAGGCAGGAGATCTTCGGTCGTTACGGGTCTGGCGCTCATTCGTCCCCCCTCTCTTCGGCTTGTTTCTTGGGAGCTGGGGCCTCCTCACCGGCCTCGTTACGAAGCCGAGCCAGATAGGTGACGTTGGGCCTCACGCGCAGCTCCTCCAGCACGAGGAAGGATCGTGCAGATTGTTGTTTGACGGCGACCTCGGCGGGGCCAGCCGGGGCGCGCAGGTTCACGTCGCCGAAGCTGATGGCCGAAGCTGGACAGGCCTGTTGACAGGCCGTGCGCACGACGCCGTCGGACATCTCCGAGCCGGTCCGCGCCGCCTCGAACTCGGCGCCCTTGATGCGCTGCACGCAGAAGGTGCACTTCTCCATGACGCCGATCTGGCGCACGGTCACCTGCGGATTGAAGAGCAGCTTCTGGACGGGATCTTCTACGAAGCGTTTTTGGAAGTTGAAGAAGTTGAAGCGCCGCACCTTGTACGGACAGTTGTTGGCGCAGTACCGCGTGCCGATGCAGCGGTTGTAGACCATGGAGTTGAGCCCTTCATCGTCGTGGTTCGTGGCGTTGACCGGGCAGACGTTCTCGCACGGCGCGTAGTCGCACTGTTGGCAGAGCATGGGCTGGTGGTGGAACGAGAGTTCGTCCTCGTCATGGCTGACGGGGTCGCGGTACTGGTCGATGCGCATCCAGTGCATCTCTCGACCGTTGCCGCACTCTTCCTTGCCGACGATGGCGATGTTGTTCTCGGCCTGACAGGCGATGACGCAGGCGTTGCAGCCCACACAACGAGCCAAGTCGATGGCCATCTCCCATTTGTGACCGCCGCCGTACTTGAAGGGCTCGTAGATGGGCTCACCGTGCTCTTTCGACCGTTTCTCCTGGATGGCTTCTAGGTTCGCCCTGAACTCGCCCAGCGTCGCCTCGAGGACAATGGGGCGGCTGTGCATGGAGAACTCGCTCTGCGAGCGGACCAGCGAGGTCTCTTCACCCGTTGGGGAGACCGAGATGTCGAACTGGACTCGACCCTCGCTCGGGATGAGCGGCCAGGTGTTGGTGCCAAACACCTCATCGGGCGCCGAGGCGTACGCTCGGCCCATGCCCAACGCCGTCATGATGACGCCGTCGGCGAGGCCAGGCTGCACCAGGGCGGGGAGCTCGACGCTGCCGTCTGGGGTCGACAGCTTGACCAAATAACCGGTCTCCACCGACAGGCGTTTCGCGGTCGAGGCGCTCATGCAGGCGGCATTGTCCCACATCAGCTTGGTGACCGGGTCTGGCACCTCGAGCAGCCAGGCGTTGAGCCCAAAGCGACCGTCCCAGACACTCGAGTGCGGCGTCAGCACCAGCTCGTAAGCTCCCGCCTGGAGCGGCGTGGCGGCTAACGCCTCGGCTCTCGGAACGTCGAGCTCCGCGGGCACAAAAGCGTTCGTCGGCCCCAAGATGACGCCTTGGTGCAGCGCCGTCTCCCAGGCAACCTCCATCCCTGGGCCAACCTCAAGCTCCTCGGCCTCCAACCGCGCCTTGAGAAAATCGCGGAAACGGGTGTGGGGGGCCGCGTCTGGAGCCTCGGAGGCCCAAGCCAGCAGAGACTCAGCCTCTTGGCGAGTGTCATAGAGAGGCATGATGACGGGCTGACAGAGACTGATGATGCCGACGCGAGGGCGCGCGTCGTTCCACGACTCGAGGACGTGGTGCGAAGGGAGCCGGAGTTCACAGGCCGACAGCGTCGAGTCGAGGTAGAGTCCGTGCCCCACCGAGAGCTTGGCCGCCGACAGGTGCTTGGCAAAGGCCGACCAGGAGTGGACCACATCGACGCCCAGCGTGATGAGCACGTCGACGCCGTCCTCAACCAACGCTTCGATCTCGGCTTTGCTGTTGGCGATGAGGCCTGCGGGCTGCGGATTCCATTCGAGGGTCTTGTTGAAGGCGTCCAGCGACCGGTTCAGGAGCGCTGTCGCGGCGTGGGCCGCCTTGGGAAGCCCGGCGCCAGCGACCACCACGGCTTTCCCACGGTTCTCCTTGAGGTCACCCACCAGGGCGCCCAGCAGCTTCGCGTCCAGGTCGTTTGCGGCGGCGAAGGCGTCGATGGGGGTGCGCTCGTCGACCGCGTCGCGCAGGGCGCGGACGAAGGAAGCGGCGAGCGACGGACGGAGTCGAATGCGGTGGTCGGCGTTGGTGCCGGTCAGCGAGAGTCCTCCCTCGACGACATAGAGGCGGGAGATGGTGTCGTCTGCGGTCTCCGCGACGCGGGTTCCGGAGAAGCTCTGGATGCTCTCGAGCTCGACGCCATCGGTCCCGAGGAAGTCGCACTCGATGGCGAGGACGACCGAGGCCCACTCGAAGCGCGGAAGCCACTCGCCGTCTTGGCCGTGCAGCTCCCGCCAAACCGAACGTCGCGTCTCGTCGGCCAAGGGCTCGTAGACGACGTGGCGCAGGGCTGGGTAGACGCTGCGAAGGTCGGAGATGGCCCGACGTTCGGACGGGCCGATGGTGGCGCGAGTCACCAGCACGGCTTTCTTGGCGGTCTTCAGCGCGCCGCGCACCTGCTGGTCCGCGGCGGCCCAGGAGGCGGCGCCCTTTGGGGCGCGCAGACGCTCTGGATCGTAGAGGGAGAGCAGCGAGCCCTGCATGGCTGCGCTGGAGGTTCCCTTGTTGATGGGGTGGTCTGGGTTGCCGTCGAGCTTGATGGGCCGGCCATCCTGGACCTTGACCAACATCCCGTACGGGAATGGGCCGTCTGTCCACGTCGACGAGTAGTAGAGCGCCTGACCGGGGTGGTTGTACTCGGGTTGGCTGGTTCGGCTGATGACCTTGCGCGGGGGCTTGCGCACGCACGCCGCCAAGCCCGAGGCCAGCGCCATGGTCGCGCCCATGAACTTCATGGCCGAGCGGCGAGTGATGCCGTCGACCTTCTGCTCCTCTGCGCTGCGGTGAGAATTCGGCTCCTCACGAATGGGGATCGCGAGGCGGGCCCGCCCCCCCTCAGTGAGGGAGATCGGGCGCGCCTCAGCGGCCACAACCAGCGCGGTGACTCGTGGCGGGGCACCTTTGGATTTGAACTCCTTTTCCATCTCTACCCCACTCTCATCTATGGCACGAGGTGCATTGCGTAGGTCCACGAGTCGCGCGGCCGTCCGTACGCCAAGGCTCCGGTGGTTTGGTATGGCAATCCAGGCACCACCCCATCTTCAGGGAGTTGACCTGGTAGACCTGGTCCATCGTCTCCACAGGGCCGTGGCAATCGGCGCAGGGGAGCCTCGCCCCGACAGTGTGTCGGCTGTGATCGAAGTAGGCGAAGTCGGACAGGTCGTGGATCTTCTCCCAGACGATGGGCTTGGTCGGCTTGTTCGTCGCGGGATCGACGTACTCGAACAGGGCCTGCATGCCGGGGGTCAGGTTGCCCTGCTTGTCCTTGGGCTGCACATAGGTGTGGCAGTTCATGCAGACCTCGACGGTCGGCAAGCCCGCGACGGGGCCTCGCTCGGCGCCGTCGTGGCAGTAGAGGCAAGGGATCTTGTTATCCCCAGCCATCCGCTTGTGCGAGAAGGGGACAGGCTGCACGGGCTCGTAACCGACCGCTTGGTTCGACGGCCAGAGCGCGTAGAGCGAGAACCCCACCCCGAACACCAAGGCGCCACCGAGCACGGTGACGGCCAATCGAACGAGGCGGTCGAAACGCCGCGTAAACAAGTTCTTCATACTGTTCTGCCAGCTGGCCGCATGGACCGCTCACCTAGTGCCCGTCCGGAAATACCCCATCTGCGGCGTCGCCTTCCTCCCTCGCTCCTCGGCGTACCGGTGTACGCCTGCGTCGCTCGGTCGTCGGCTCCTTGCACCTGGGGCATTTCCGAACGGGCAC
>Ga0210044_10003991_pt1 | contig 20889 bp, 22 predicted proteins | sample CryGey13umfilter_2_FD_183959 | JGI IMG/M metagenome (GOLD analysis project Ga0210044, IMG submission 183959) | Groundwater microbial communities from aquifer in Utah, USA - Crystal Geyser 4/9/14 3 um filter (SPAdes) (version 2) | ecosystem: Environmental > Aquatic > Deep subsurface >... | reverse complement strand
GAAAGTATGGCTTTACAGAAAGGACATGAAAATGTAGAAGAAATTTACGCAATGGCGGCATAATTGTTGAAACGGGATTCCACCTTAAAAACGCCGCCAACCTGTCCAACAAAGTAGGACCACCTCTTATGACGGTCAATGAAAAACACGTGAGTATTACAAGACATTGAACGATTTATTCGCCGTCAGATATCCGGACAATCAGCAAACACCTGCAAAATACCTTTCTGTCCTGAGAATTAAGCCAGGATTCAGTTCTCCGGAAATTCCGGATAACTGCCGCCGATGGCAAGAATTACAACACAAGTTTCTATAACCTGGATATCATTATCTCTATCGGCGACCGGATCAAAAGCAGTGGTTCGTATTTGAGCCTTTTGCAAAGAATTTTATAGAAAAAGAATGTTAAAGCGCATTTTTTGGATATTTTTTATTAACTGTCTCTTGGCACAATAGTTTTATAGGTTACAATACAGAGACTAGATTACTATACATGAAAGATTTTATATGAAAATTTTTGTAATTGACCGTGATACCCTTTCGACCCAGCTCATCAGATCAAAGCTGGAGGCTATGGGACATACACTTGAAGAGGAAATCATCAAAAGCAATGCGCTGGAACGCCTTGAAAAAGAACAATTTGATACCATTTTCTTTGATCCTGCGCCTCTGAATAATGCCAGACCGATTGTGCTGGGTATTCGCCGCGCTGTCCGGAATTATCCTTATATCATTCTTATGTCCCAGGATCTGGATCAAGAAGATGCGATCCGTTCTGGCGCCAATGATATACTGGCAAAGCCTCTGGATGCCGCAAAACTGGATGGTATAATTAGAAACAGCGAGCGGATGATTCGGCTGATTCGGCGTATTGGAGATGAAAATGAAGATTTCCCCAGTGCGGGCGGCGTGATTTCAAAATCTGCTTTCAACCAGCTTTTTCTATCATCCCTTGACCGTGCGGATCGTTATGGCGAACGCTCTTTTCTGGTTTTTATCGGTATTAAAAATTATAAAGAGCTCGTGGAAATGGACGGCCCTCATGCAGCGAGCTATGCAGCCGCAAAGTTATCGCAATATCTCGTAAGGTTGCGCCGTCAGAGTGATATTATTGCCCAAACCGGAAAAAGTGAATATTGCCTGATGCTCCAGCGTCCCCAATATGAAACGGAGCCTATGGAGGCCGCCAATCGTTTTGCAGAAGCTCTGGGGCAATTTAATGATATTGCCACCAGTGATAATTCCACTGTTGATATCCATGTGACACTTATTGATATCCCCATTGGTACAAAGCATGTCGAACATATTATTAAATATGACAAACAGGGTGCGGTGCGTGTTCAGGGCTAATCCTCAAAAAAGGATTGACAAAAGAACGTTTGTAGAACAGAATTAAAAAATAAACAGGTGAACTACGTCTTGTCAGTCTGTATCCGGCTCGCCCCCCCCATTTTGTTAAAATGTGGGTTGATAGGAATTATCTCGGGCAGTATTTTTATCAATGATACTTCATATTATAAATTTTCCGGGAGTCTCATGCTTTGTTTGACAATCAGTCGTTATCGTTAGCCGGATAACCTGCCTTAAGCGATACTGAACTTCCTGGAAGAAAGTGGCCATCCAAATATAAAAGTTGCAGGGATTATAATTGACACAACTTTTACCAACTATATTATTATAAAATGAACTAAAAGGTAGTAATCGTGCATAAATGGAAGCGTGCGCGTTATATGCGCTTTACATGCAAAAACAGTTTGAATCAGACTTAAAAAAGAGCCTCGTTTTCAATCAAGCCGTTGAAATGAAATATTCTTTTAAAAAATATGGTATAATTAAACAAGATAGTTTACGGTCTGCTCCGTTCGTTAGCTTATTTTAAATATCAATGAATTAAACTTATATAATAAGAAGGACTGTAAAAGGAAAATAGTGTGAATATTGATTTACTTCTTACAACGCAGCAGGATGCCGGACTGGTCAGTGATCTGACATTTGAAAGTCAGATCGCCGGCATTTTATTTGATGCGCAAACACGCCAGATCACGCTGGAATTCTCAAACCTTGAAACACTGGATCTGAATATCCCCGTTGAAGAGGATATTGCCGATGCTCTGCTCTGGGCCACAATGGTTCAGGTCGGGGTCATTGAAGAAGGTCGTATTCAGGATAACCGTCAGGTACCGCTTATGCTTCTGAATGATCCGGATGGAATGCCCGGGCGGGACGCCCCCCTGCGCACGTCAAACTCTGTTCTTATGTTTGAACAATTTATGAAATCCTGCGTCACGGGGCAGCCCATCCATCGTGAAGATTTGGGAAATGACGATGTTTCCGGCTCCGTTATAGGAGGAATCAATCTTTCAGTGCTACAGTTTGCACCCCATCTGGCAAGACAAAAAGCGCTGGAAGCCTCCCATGATCTGAATATGAGCGGCCCTGCCGGGCCGAGTGCGCCGGGTATGAATATGGGTGGTGGTGGCGGAAGAGCCGCCTCTCCACCATTACGACAACGGTCATCCCCGTCGCAACAAAAGCAGCCCCGTCACTTGAAGGAAGAAAATCCCGAAGAAGATGAAGATTGATATTTAATTCCGTGCCTTTATAGTGGGTTTGTTGCTCCCTCTGGAATAAAAGGAAATTACAATGTCTCATAAAATAATCGTTGATGGTCTGAAAAAAGTTCTGGCCGATACCTTTTTACTTTATTTCAAAACCCACAGTTTTCACTGGAATGTTGAAGGGGCGCAATTCAAGGCGCTTCATGACCTGTTTATGGAGCAATATACAGAATTATGGAATACCACAGATCTTATCGCGGAACGCATTCGCACTCTTGGCGAATATGCCCCCAATAGCTGGGAAGACATGATGAAACATGTCACATTACAGGAAACAGGACAAACGCCGGATCATCATGCCATGATCGAAATGCTGGCCAATGATAATAAGGCCATAACCGATGTTATCAGGCCGGTTCTGCATGATGCCCAAAAAGGGAGCGATGATGTTACGGCAGATCTCATGACACAGAGACTGGCCGTCCACGAAAAAACATTATGGATGTTAAACAGCCTGCTTAAAAACGCAGCTTAAGAATGACCGAAAGGCTGAACCATATCAAATTTTTTGGCAAATGGTTTTTGCTCTAAAAAAACACGGGCTTACAAATTGTAGCCCGTGTCTTAATATTTTTCACTGAACAGACATTATATGCCTGATCTATCCTGTAGCTTAAGCAGCTTCTTGCAGGTTAACGGCAGATGTTTTGCCTTTTTCCTGTTGTGTTTCATAGCTGATTTTTTGGCCTTCGTGCAGATTTCTCATGCCGGCTTTTTCAACAGCGCTGATATGAACGAAAACGTCCTGTCCGCCGTCTGATGGCTCAATGAATCCAAAACCTTTTTGGCTGTTAAACCATTTTACTGTACCCGTTGCCATGAATATTCTCCTTTATGCAATATGGTAGTATGCCGTGCCCGACAACCTTGCCAGACACTTGTGGCAAGTCTGATATGATATTTCGGCTGTGCCGTTACCCTGGTCAAACCGAACTTTTTTTAAGGGGAAAAATCCATGCCCGGGGACAAAAAGTCTGAAACAGACTATATGAAGTCAAAGGGGCGTCTTATAAAAGGTCGCATCGTTATAGAGTTGGTCAAATCAAACCGTATATATTAAGACACGAAACTTTTTTTGCGTCAATATAATTCGTGTTTATATAAGATTATAATAGATGGCGGATCAGGAAAAAATAACATAAGAAACATTCTATGCTTTCTTACCAACATATTTACCATGCCGGCGGACCGGCAGATTTGCATAAACACAGCATTCTTTGCGCTATGCTCGCGGATCTATGCACCCGTTATCGGGCGCTCTCTTACATGGAAACCCATGCGGGACGGGGACTTTATGACTTGCAGTCGGTAGAAGCCATGAAAACAGGAGAAGCCGCACGCGGCTGGCTGGCCGAAGAAAATATTACCAAAGCGCCTTCAAAACTTCTGGAAATTATAAAAAAACTGAATCACGGGAAAACTGCGCCGTTATATCCCGGATCTCCCCTTATTGCTGCCCATATGCTGCGGTCACAGGATCGACTTCATTTGATGGAGCTTCATCCCCAAGAACATGCGGCTTTGTGCAAAACTTTTGCAAAAGACAATCGTGTTCATATCAGGCAGCAGGACGGTTATCAAAGCGTTCTTGATCTTGCGCCCCCAATGCCACGCCGGGGGCTGGTTCTGATAGATCCGAGTTACGAAATAAAAGATGAGTACAGGGAGGTTGCCGGATTTATTGAACGGTTACGCCGTCGCTGGAATGAAGCTGTTATTCTACTATGGTATCCCTTATTACCTGCAGGAAGGCATGAGGAAATAAAAATCGGTCTGGCCACCCAGTGTCATGATATGAAAATCCATGAATATATCTGGGACATGCCGGAGGGAAACAGCGGTATGTATGGCAGCGGTATGATTGTTATCAATGGTTCTATTTTATTGTCCTGACTTTCGTAAGGCTCTTTATAAAAAACTGGAGCCCCTTCCGATTTTTGATATACTGCAAAAATCACTTCAGGGGTTTTGGGGTGCAACCTTGTTTTTGATGTCTTGAAGAGCTTGAAGTCATGCATCGCCCTTGTCCACCGTCTTGTAGATAAGCACGGCACATCCCGCTGTGATGGTCACGCATGATATCTCCCTGCACCGCTTTTTCTTCTATCTCTCGCATATCACCTGTTCCAGCCAAGCTTTCAAGGCTGCTGCCAGGATGACAGCTTATAATGCGCAAAGACTCAGGCGGGGTTTTCAATGACACCTGATCCTTCCAGCGTTTTAGAAAATTTGTCTTCGCCATTTTCAAAGACGGTGAACTTAACCGATGCGCGGCCTGCATTGATGACCAGGACGCACATGTCACCGCCCTCCCTTGACCGTTTTTGGGATGGCTTCCTGATGGTATTCCATATCTGAATTATCCCCCTTCTTTGCATAGTCGTGACCGCGTACCAGCAGCACTGCCAGGGCGCAGGAAGCCTTGCGGGCGATGGCGCCGCTGGAGCGGCTGGTCAGGATAATCGGAGCCTGCGCGCCCATTACGATCCCGGCCATTTGTGCCCCTGACAGCAGAACAAGCTGTTTGAGCAGGACATTGCCGGATTCCAGATCGGGCATAACCAGAATATCGGCTCTTCCTGCCACCTGCGAGCGGATGCCCTTGATCGCCGCCGCCTCTTCGGACAGGGCGTTGTCAAAAGCCAGCGGCCCGTCGAGCAACGCCCCGGTGATCTGCCCACGCTCGGCCATCTTGCACAAAGCCGTAGCGTCAAGCGTTGAGGGAATATCCTGATTGACCGTTTCCACCGCCGAGATCAGCGCCACACGCGGCGTACCCAGCCCGATGGCCGCAAACAAATCAATCGCGTTCTGCACAATATCCGCTTTTGCCGAAAGATTCGGGTTGATGTTGATTGCCGCGTCGGTCACGAACAAGGGTCGCGGGAATTTCGGGATGTCGATCATTGATATATGGCTCATGCGCCTGCCGGTACGCAATCCCTTTTCCTTGTCCACCACGGCACGCATCAACTCGTCAGTGTGGAGCTTGCCTTTCATCAAGGCCTCGACCCTGCCCTCGCGCACCATGCGCACAGCCATTTCTGCTGCAGCATGGCTGTGGGGCGTTGGCACAATTTCATAGGAGGAGATGTCTATGTTTTCCTCATCCGCAACTTTGCGGATTTTGTCTTCCGGCCCGACCAGAACGGCCTCAATCAACCCGACTTCCGCTGCCTCCACGGCCCCTTTGAGGGAAAGTGCATCGGCAGGATGCACAATAGCGGTTTTTAGGGGCTGTGCTCCTTCGGCCATGCAGATCGCCCGGTGATGGTGCGGGCATTCTTCCTTGATAAACTCGATTTCCGGCAGCCTTATGCGCTTGCGCTTTACTTTTTTGGTGGGGGCAATGACTTCGGCTTCGCCGGTGATCACTTCCTTGCCATTCTGGTTGAGGCAAACGCATGTCAGGATCAGGCGTTTTCTCTTTTCGTCCTTTTCCTTGACCGTCACCCGCGCCGTAATCATATCGCCAATGGCAACGGGTTTTAAAAACCGGAAGGTCTGGCCAAGATAGATCGTGCCCGGCCCCGGAAGCCGTGTTCCCAGAACGGTTGAAATCAGCGACCCGCCCCACATGCCGTGGGCAATGATCTCGTGGAACATATCGCTGCGCGCATATTCCTCATCCAGATGCGCCGGGTTAACATCGCCGGACATGACGGCGAAAAGCTGTATATCCTTCTGCGTCAGCATCTGCTCGACAGAGGCCGTATCACCAATATCAATTTCATCGAATGTTTTGTTCTCTATATAGCTGTCCATTTTTCCATCCTTATGCCACCATGATGTTAAAGTCCGCATCGACATAGGAAACGCCGCCCTTCATCGGGCATTTCATGGCAGGCGTGTCTTTTTGCGGCATAGCATCTTCCTGCGCCCATGCATAAAGGGGGACATAAACGGAAAACATCAAAACCGTTGCCACTAAAAATAACATCATCAATTTGTGCATTGTATTCTCCGTATATTTCTCTTGTGTTTCAGGTTTGCTTCTGTCCGGTTTTTTCTTCCGAAAACATCCGGGGAATAAACGCCGGAACGCGTGCGGCATAATCGTTCCGTGCCCTCCCTTTGTGCCCACGTCTTGCCTTTGTGTTTGTGCGGCCAGCCTGGGATCCTCGTTAAACATTAAATGTTACCAACGTTTTAAAGGCTGATTTGTTCATCATTACAGATTATCCGGCAGAGGGTATTTGACATTTATCAAATCATCAGGCAGACGCTTTCCCGTATATTGTAAATATGAGTGATAAAACCCTTCGATATGTTCATAAAATGCACTGATTGTTCGAATGGCAGGGGCAGAGAGACTCGAACTCACGACCTGTGGTTTTGGAGACCACCGCTCTACCAACTGAGCTATACCCCTATATGCCTATTAAGACGTGATTATTCTTAATGTTTATTGCCAAAAATGGCAAGGCTTTAGTTCATTAATAACTTCTTTGGCCGGAATCAGGGTGGAATATGTGGAGGAACCATTTGAAAACGATGACAATTCTGCCTCGGAAACTCTGAAAGCATATATCTGCACCGACAGACGATGATCCTTTAAACACAAAAACCAACGATATATCCTACCGTAAAGACCAGCTAAACTTCCGTCAACGGATACGGATCTGACGTTTCCGGTCATAGCTCTTTTTGAAGAGATTTCTATATATTTTTTCTCCGTCATTCTCCTGATTTTCGTTAGAAAATCCTGGGGTACTCTATTTTCTTATAGGGATCACCTTAGAATTCATAAATGAATTCAGGTGATGACGGTGCCTTGATATTTATAAATTGGTCTATAATATAAAGAAAATACATATCCTTGAAATATCAAGGACTATATTTTTTGTTCATACTTTCCAGAGAGCCCACAGGCTTTGCATGCCGCAAGAGTCATTTCAGCCTTGTTCAAGGTATAAAAATGTATGTGGGGCACGCCATATTGCATCAGCCCTTCGATTTGCTCAATAAGAATTTCAGTTGCCACCTTGTCCATATCTTCTTGTGAATGAAAATAGGGCGCAAAGCGCTCCTTGATCTTATCCGGCACGTGAGTATGACACATTGCAGCAAAACGCAGCATTCTTTCGTAACTCGCAATCGGTAAAACACCGGGAATGACGGGAAGCTTAATGCCGGCTGTTTCCACTTTTTCAAGAAAATCGTAATAATAATTATTATCAAAAAAGAACTGTGTAATGGCGCGATCCGCGCCGGTTTTCCATTTGCGCTTTAAATTCTGAAGGTCAGTTGCCATATCAGGAGCTTCCGGATGCTTTTCGGGATAGGCCGCTACAGAAATTTCAAAATCATGGATGGATTTTAATCCGGCAATCAATTCGTTGGCATAATGATAATAATTTTTGTCATCATAATCCAGCGGCGCATCCTCGGGCGGGACATCTCCGCGCAGTGCAACAATATGTTTGATTCCATTGTCCTGAAAAGTCTGGGCAATACCCAGCAGCCCCTTTTTATAAACATTGATACAGGTCAGATGTGTGGCTGTAGGTATCGCCGTATTTTTTTGAATTGCCACCGCCGTTTCCATTGTCCAGCTGCGCCGTGATCCACCCGCACCATAGGTTACCGTCATAAAAGACGGGTGAAGCGCCGCCAGTCTTACCGCTGTATCGGTCGTTAGCGTTTCCCATGCTTCATAGGTTTTGGGTGGAAAATACTCGAAACTAAGCGTGGGCAATGCTTCTTGTCGGGTTTTATACTGGGTTTCCGGCATGATATTTCCTGTTATTTGACTCTCTAGTTCGCAATTACAGCATTTTTTCTTCTTCTGAACAATAAGACGTTCTGCTTCTATTATAAAATAGCTGTAATTTTATGTTCTATTCAGATCTTGAATGAGGTAAAACGAAGCATGAAAACAGCCGAAAAAAATATTCAGACCCTCTCTCTTTCTCCCCATGACCGTATCCTGATTCTGGATTTCGGATCACAGGTGACGCAATTGATCGCCCGCCGTGTACGGGAGAGCGGGGTTTATTGTGAGATATGGCCGTTTAGTCTTGCTCCGATGGAACAGATCAAAGCCTATGATCCCAAAGGTATTATCCTTTCCGGCGGCCCCTGTAGCGTAACGGCGCCGGATTCACCGCGTGCCCCACAGGAAATTTTTACGATGGGGATTCCTGTTTTTGGTATTTGTTATGGCCAGCAGACCATGGTGACCCAGCTTGGCGGTGTGGTCGAACGGGGGCATGCACGGGAGTTTGGCCGTGCTTTTGTGACGGTTAGAACCCATAACGCCCTTCTTGACGGGGTCTGGGATGAAGGGGCAAAGGAGCAGGTCTGGATGTCCCATGGTGACCGTGTGACAAAGTTACCGGACGGTTTTGAGATTACCGGCGCTTCGGAAGGGGCACCTTATGCGATGATTGCCGATAATAACCGCCGGTTTTACGCTGTGCAGTTTCACCCCGAAGTCGTGCATACTCCGCATGGCGCCGCGCTGCTGAAAAACTTTACGCATAAAGTCTGTGGCTGTCGGGGCGACTGGACAATGGCCGCATTTCGCGCTGAATCCATTGCTAAAATCCGCAAACAGGTCGGCACGGGCAAAGTCATATGCGGGTTATCCGGCGGTGTTGATTCTTCGGTTACTGCCATTCTTCTCCATGAAGCCATTGGTGACCAGCTTCATTGTATTTATGTTGATACCGGATTAATGCGCAAGGGCGAGTCCGAACAGGTGGTCAGCCTGTTTCGCGATCATTATAATATTCCCCTCATCCATGAAGATGCGGGGAGCCTGTTTTTGCAAAAACTTGAAGGTATTTTCGATCCCGAGCAAAAACGTAAAATTATTGGCGGATTATTTATTGATGTCTTTGATGATTGTGCCAAACGCATTGGCGGGGCAGATTTTCTGGCACAGGGTACACTTTACCCCGATGTGATTGAATCGGTCAGCTTTACCGGCGGGCCGAGCGTGACCATTAAAAGCCATCATAATGTTGGCGGCCTGCCCGCCCGTATGAATCTTAAACTTGTCGAGCCGCTGCGCGAGCTTTTCAAGGATGAGGTCAGGGCGCTTGGTACCGAACTCGGGATGCACCCTGATTTTGTCAAGCGCCATCCGTTTCCGGGGCCTGGCCTTGCCATTCGCATTCCTGGTGCCATTACCGCAGAAAAGCTGGAGATTTTGCGCAAAGCAGACGCGGTTTATCTGGAAGAAATCCATAATGCCGGATTATATGACGAGATCTGGCAGGCCTTTGCCGTGCTGCTACCCGTTAAAACAGTCGGTGTCATGGGGGATGAACGCAGCTATGACTATGTCTGCGCCCTGCGCGCCGTGACCAGTACCGACGGCATGACTGCTGATTATTATCATTTCAGCCATGCGTTTCTCTCCCGCATTTCCACCCGTCTCATCAATGAAGTCCCCGGCATCAACCGCGTCGTCTACGACATCACCAGCAAACCACCCGGGACGATTGAGTGGGAGTGATTGCTTCCTCCGTAGAAATTTTTTCAAGTTTATTATCATTTGGAACGCTCTCCGTTTTTTAATAAATATAGAAGTGACTGGGATTTGAATAATGTATAAAAACTTTGCATTTTTATTTTAATATGACAAAATTTCTTTAAAAAAATCGGAATGTCTAATAGGATGAAATGCAATCGAAACGACTTAAATCTATATGACATTTTTTATATTGAAAAATTGTTTGTATTTGGCAGAGAGCTTTAAAAGAAAGAAACAATGACGATAACAACCACCCCCAATAGGGTTCATAAAGGAAACAGAAGATTTCAATGGCTGGGTTATGCTCTGGTGCTTTTTGATGTTCTGTCTTTGGCCATCGTGAATATGCTTGCGGTTCCTGTGACGCAGTTTTTACAGAAATATATTTTACAAAAATCACTTTATAGTGAACTGTCTCCGGAAGCGGCGTTACATTTCAATATTTATATTGTTCTGGGGACGATTCTGCTGCTGCTGTTCTGGAGCCAGGGGCTTTATAGCCGACGGATTCCATGGTGGAATCAGGTTCAGCATATTGGAAAAATCATTTTCTTTATTTTTATTGTCCATGGATTTATCAGTTTTGCTTTAAAGCTTTATGAGTCACGTCTTTTAATCACGATGATCTGGGCACTTTCCTTTCTGTTCATGTTGACTCACCGCCGGATATTATTTGGCATGGCATCGCGCCTCGGCTGGATCAGTCGTCCGGTTGTGGTGATTGCCGATCATACAACAGCAACAGATCTTCTTTATGCGTTTAGTGGCGATCCGTGTACGGGATATGAGGCGCAAATCCTGTTTCTCCGTGACCCTGATTATCAGAATTTTTCAACATCCAGTCTTCCTAGCGCTTACCATAATATTGAAATCAGGGATGGCCGTGCCAATGTCGAGAATTTTATTCAGGAAAACCCCGATTACTTCTATGTTGTGTCGCTTGATTCATTCCGTGATGATGCCCGTAACCAGATCAATAAACGCCTGAACCAATCCGGCGCGAATTATGCGCTTGTTCCGGCTCTGGCGGGCGCCAATCTATATGATGTGGAGCCCTGTTATTTTTTTGGACAGGATGTGACACTGCTGGAGGCGCGTTCCGGCCATTCCGCACTGACATATTTTTCGCCCTCACGTGCCTTGAAACGCTTTATGGACATAGTAATCTCCGCTTTAGCACTTATTGCTCTAGCGCCTCTTTTTATGGTGATTGCGATTCTTATGAAGGTGGAAGGACAGGGCGGGTCAGTTTTTTATAGCGGAAAACGTGTTGGCCGCAATAAACGCCAGTTCCGCTGCTGGAAATTCCGCTCTATGGAGCCAGATTCCGATCACCTTCTCCATGCGTGGCTGGAAGAGCATCCCGAAGATAAAATAAACTGGGAAAAATATCGTAAACTCACGAATGATCCCCGTATCACCACACGTATTGCCCGCATTATTCGTAAAACCAGTCTTGATGAACTGCCGCAGCTCTGGAATATTTTTCTGGGTGAAATGAGCCTTGTCGGACCGCGGCCTATTCTGGAAGAAGAAATTCCTTATTTTGGTGATATCCTTGATGATTATCTTTCTGTCCGCCCCGGTCTGACGGGGCTGTGGCAGGTGAGTGGCCGCAATGAAACAACGTTCGAACAACGTGTTTTGTGGGATCGCTGGTATGTACGGAACTGGTCACTCTGGGGTGATATTGTTATTCTTATCAAAACCCCGATTGTATTGTTAAGTCGTAAAGGCGCCAATTAAAACCGGATTTAGATTTCTTTATCCGATGAGTCACCGGCAAGGTCTTCCAGACCCGGTTCGAAATCATCTTCATCTTCATCAAAATCATCAATATCCTCGAAAGCCGTGCCCGCACTTTGAGCCGCAATGGCATTCCACTCTTCCTCGCCTTCCATGGTATCAATGATATCTTCATTATCATCCATCTCAATGACACGCTGGTGGTTTCTAATTAATTGTTCTTTCATATCCTCGATGGAAACTTTGTCTTCTGCAATTTCCCGTAAGGAAACAACCGGATTTTTATCATTGTCACGGTCAACAAGCAACGCAGCGCCGGAGCCTATTTTACGGGCTCTCTGGGCAGCCAGCATGACAAGCTCGAAACGGTTTGCAACTTTTTCAACACAATCTTCTACAGTAACGCGTGCCATGATAATCCTTTTCCATTCTGATAATTCGCATCTTTATAAGAAGTTTCGTAATAAAAAGCAAGCAATAATCAGAGATGCCACGGCAATCGCTTGAAATTTCCCCGCGCAGGGATTTCTGAATTGGCCAGGATGTGATTTATTGGTGCTTTCGAAAGGAGACAGCCATGACACGTTGGGTGACATCATGAATGCGCCGCCGTCCGCGTTATTCTGCGCCTATTTCACGCGCTGGGTGATATTATCCAGGTTCTGCGCCGCTGAGCGCCGCGCCGCCAGCGCAAATTGTGCCTTGAAGTTTGCCGGGTAATTCTTTCTCGCTCTGCTCATAATTAACGACCCTCCTTTAGTCACAAATCATAATTTAACATATTGTTAGAATTTCTGGAACCACAGGACATTGTGCTACAATGACCTGTGATGATGATAATATAGCAGGTAAAGTGGCGGATGGCGTGGCAGGCGGGATTGCCGGAAGCCGGATCGGGAAGCGGCAACGGTAAAACTGCCACAACGATCAGTAGTGCCAGTGGGGGCTCGCTTCCTGGTGAAGAATATATATCTACAAAAAATAAACCCTGCAAATAATCAGAGAAAAATTAAGTGCGTTCAATACCCATAGTTGAAAACATACTCTAAAAATCTGTAAAGAGTTTTATTTCATTTCCCATTGGTATAAAAAGGATGATAAAAGTACAACTTGATATAAAAGGATGCTCATATGAAATGGTTTATTCGCGGCGCATTTGTTTTTGGAATTATTTTTATTTTAATTATTGGTGTTGTCGTCGTCATACTCACAACATTTGATCTGAACAATTATAAAGACAGGATTACAGAATCTGTCAAAGAATCCACAGGACGCGAGCTTGTCATCTCGGGCGATATAGAAACAAGCTTTTTCCCCGTGCTTGGTTTTAAAGTATCGGGCATACAAATTGGAAATCCCCCAGGATTCTCCGATCAAGATTTTTTAATAGTCGATGAAGCCCAGGCTGGTGTTAAAATCATACCTTTATTGAATCAACGTATTGAACTAACAAAAATAGTTTTAAAACAGCCAGGTATCCACATTATTAAAAAAACAAATGGCGAGACCAACCTTACTTTTAATGCTGTCAAAAAACCGGACGTTAAAACAGCAGGCAACATGCAGATCGCCGATCTGAGCATTGGCTCTATTGAAATTACCAATGCCAAAGTGATTTATGAAGATCAGGGTTCTGACAAAACCTTTGTAATTGATCCCTTGAATATCACATTGCCTGAATACTCTGCCGATACGGTCACGAATATTGCTTTTAATATGACCCTGAAGGCCAGCGATTCAACATTAAAAATAAATGGTATGACCAAAGCAGAAGCCTCTCCTAAAGAAGGCGCACTGTATCTGAGTAATCTAAAAATAGAGACCGTTGCCACGTCAGGTTCTTTAAAAGAAAGTATCACTGTCAATCTTTCCGGCAGTGGGCGGATGAATATAAAAACACAGGATATGAACTTGAATATTCCGAACATGGGCATTAGCTGGCCAGGAACGGATATTAAAGGAAAAGCAAATATTGAAGGGAAATTTTCAGCCCCCTTTGGCAGCTTTAATGCTTCCTCATCATCGGTTAATCTGGATAGTCTTCTGGCAGGAATTAGAAAAGAAGATAAAAAAAACAAGGACAAACCTCTTCTGCCTGTAGACATGCTACGGTCACTTAATCTGGATGGCTCTCTTAGCATCGAAACACTGGTTCTTAATGAGCTGTCCATTAACAATGTACAAGCAAAAATAAATGCAAAAGACGGTGCCATAAATATTGCACCGCTCACAGCTGATTTTTATGAAGGCAAGGCAAATGCTGTTGTTTCAATAAACACCCGTTCTGCTGCACCTGTTCTTACACTTAAAAATGAAATAACAGGTATCGAAATTGGCGATGTTCTCAAAGCAAAAATGGGAGACAATTACATCACCGGAAAAGCAGATATCAGTTATGATCTGTCCGGTGTTGGTAATACGGTTACAGCTCTACAAAATGCGGCAAATGGTACCGTTAGTTTTAATTTCAGCGATGGTTATATTAATAAATGGCAACTTTCCAGTCTCATGAATCAGGCCATTGCCTTTTTTGAAAGCGGCGCAATTGAACAGAACGTTTCAGATAAAGTTTATTTCACAAACCTGAGTGGTACTTTTGCAGGAAATGAGGGTGTTTTTCTCAATGATGATTTGATTTTAACTGGTCCGAAAATGAATGCTCTTGGTTCAGGTGAAGTCAATCTGGCGGCTCAGACTGTCGATTACATTATTAAAATCGGGCTCGGTACTGAAACGAAAACCTCCGGTAAACGTCTTCCTATTCGTATGAATGGTTCTTTAACAAACCCCTCTTATTCTCTGGATACTCAAGCTCTGATTATTGATACGGCAAAGGATAAGCTAGAGAAAACACTGCTGAAAAAACTTGAAAACAAGGAGTCCACAGCTCCGGAAAATAAAGAGGCGGAACCATCTTCCCCGGATGAAGCTGCTAAAAAACTTATCGAAGGATTTTTAGGCGGACAGTAAATAAATGCTGGGCTGAAAACAAAAAATCAGGGAACAAAATATGATGTCTGCTCGTTTGTTTATTGAATAAACAGAATAGAGCACAAATACCATGACCAGCGTCAGCGAAGTTATAGAAGGCCTTCCCGGTAGACTAAAGGAAGGCAAAATCAGTGTCCATGATGTTATGGAAGAAATGAACGGGCGGTCTCTTTTACTGGTTATTCTGCTCCTGATCATCCCAAATCTGATTCCTTTTATCAATTCTCTGGGAATTACGCATATCACAGGTATTTTACTGCTTATATTTACGATACGCCTGATGGTCGGTATTCATCATCCATGGCTTCCCGAATGGCTTGGAAATATGAAGACGGATAAAAAACATATCCAGAAAATATCAGAAAAAGCCGCGCCATGGTTTAAAAGAATGGAACGAATTGTTCGTCCACGGATTTATAAAATGGCAGGAGAAAAGATACATTTTTTCTATGCCTTTCTGTTATTAATACTCACAATTATTATGCTTTTACCGCTCCCCTTTATAAATGTCATACCCGCGATAATTATGATGATTATAACCCTCGGGCTTATTCAGCAGGATGGCCTTGTTTCTGCCCTTGGCGCGATATTGGCGATCGCTTTACTGACCGGACTTATTTATGCAGTAACACTGGTCGGCAGTAGCATTTTTACGGAAAAAGACATTTTTTTTGATTACGAAACATATCCGGTTGTTCACTTCTAGAGTAAGAAAAAGCAATGCTAAAAAATTATAAAATGAAACCGATTCTGTTTATAACCACAATAGGGGTGCTATTTATAACCGCCTCTGGTGCAACCAATGCCACCACTCTTTCAAATGCGGTTTATTATGATTTCAACAAAATGGAAGAGACGCTGGTGATTGATGTCTCGGTCACGCAAACCGTTCAAAGTGCCCAAAACTTTATCAAGATCATGGGCAGTGAAGCTATTGGTTTTATGGCGGATAGTACCCTGAACGAAACTCAGAAAAAACAGAAATTCAAAGAATTGCTGGATGACAGGTTTGACATGGAAACCATTGGTCGTTTTGTTGCCGGAGCATACTGGAAAGTAATGACAAAAGAGCAACAAGACGAATATCAGAATCTGTTCAATAAACTCATTGTCTTAATTTATTCAAATCGCTTTTTGGAATATGAAGGACAAAAATTTATTGTTGATTCAGCAAAAAACTCAGGAGATTCGGATTTCATCGTACAATCCCATATTGTGCCCTTGTCAGGAGAAAATATTCCTATATCGTGGCACGTACGCTGGAAAAATGGCAATTACAATATTATTGATGTCAAAATCAAGGATGTCAGCATGGCCATATCTCAAAAATCGGAGTTTTCCAGTATCATTCAACGCGGTGGTGGTGACCCCGAAGTCTTACTCAAACATTTAAAAGAAAAAGTCGGGTGATGGAATGTTTCATATGAACATCCCAAAAACTCACGGAGACCCATTTTTTAAAAATAGCGGTTATGGGTTTAAAGAAAAAGCATTTTCTATTGAGACATTCAGGAGAACGCCTTAACCCGGTGTATGCGGACTGTTGATACTCGCAACAGTCTCCGGTTTTTGTGGGTTTGGAGAGGAAGGCGTACCCCCATCGGCAAGTGTTGTCGTCTGTTCCGGTTTTCCTCCACTGGCCTCATTCATGGCACTCACAAGCGGGGCATTTCCCTTCGGATCGTTTGTCACAACCTGTTGCGCGCCGCCGCCTGTGATGCCGGCAAGCATTGTTTTCATCTGTCCGTTGACACCCGTTAGAGAATCCATCATCCCCATGATTTCGGGCATTAACCCCATCAGAGATTGAAGGGCGCCTTGTAAAACATCGCCAAACCCGCCCATTTTTGCCAATAAAGGCTGCAAACCATTTTGAATTTTGTCCATCATCTCATTGAGTTCCAGCCCCTTATCCATTTTAGCAAAAAACGCGTCGGGATCGCTCGCCAGTTCTTTGGCATAGGTGCTGACCATCTGGGGGCTGTTTTCAAGTTTTTCGTTCAATTTACTAAAAAATGCGGGATCATTTTTTGCACGAGCCTCAATATTTTCCAGCATTGCCATGGATTTTTCAGGATCTCCCCCTTCACCCTCAAAAGCCATGCTCATCGCAGCCTGTAAATCAGGGTTTTTAGCGACATTCCCCATAAATTTTTCAAAATCAGGCGCTTTGGCAATGCTTGCGATGAGGTCTGCCTGTCTCTGTTCCAGAGAGGCGGGCGAACTTACAGCCGTGATTGTTTCAAGCTTTTCGGCCTTCTGATCGGCAGCGCCCGAAAATTCTTTTTTTAACGGTGATTCTGGTGAAGCAACGGATGCTGGCGCAACAACCGGAGAAACCGAAGGCTCTTTTATCGCTTTTTCTAGAATGGCGGGCAGATTTTCCGGCGACTGGATAACCTGATCTATATTCTTCGCCATGACTTCCGCCGGAAGCGCGGCAATACCTGCCCTGATAGTGTCATCAGCCAGAGACTTTTCAAAGCGGCCGGCAAATTCTTTATTAATGCCGATCGTTGTCTCTCCCACTCCAGGAATGCTTAATTTTTTAGTAAGTGCGGCCTCGAGTTTCTGTCCGGCAGGATCATCAGAGCCGCGATAGGGCGTTGCCTTAAAAAGCGCAATAATATTCGGATAATCTCCTAGCATATTCTTTTCTAATGCGTTCAGACTTTCCCATGTGGTTATATTTTCCGTCATATTTTATCCCTGCTTAATGAAAGACTGTTTTCCGCACCATAATAGGAATAATCCCGAAATCCTGCATCTGTTTGTTTTTCATATAAATCACATATAGTTTTCCGGCCTTGAGCAAAAGCTTGCGCACTTTATCGGGCAGCACCATTCCCAGTTCCCGTGTTACGCCGTCATGGGTCACGATTTCAAGGGATCCGGATTCCTGATCATAATCCGCCCATTGCAGAATTGCCGGAAACGGGCGGTCATGAAGGAGCCAGACTTCTGACTGGTCATTCACAACAAGCTCGACATGCATATAACTTGCCAGCGATCCGGTTTCCGGCATAATCGCGGCGTTTTCTTTTGCTTCGTCTGGACTTTGGTTTGCCACTCATCCCTCACACACATTCGGGGTTATTATACATTATAGCAAATAATATCCGGCTGTGACAAATTTGCATATGCCCTCATAATAGGATCAAATTGTTAATATTTCGTTTACATTTGGGTGGAAGAACAAACCTGTCATTATTTCCGGTGCAAAAACCGTTTTGTTTTTTCGCTGTTATAGGAATGGCGCATAAGTTTCACCGGATAATAAAGAACTCCGTAAGCCAGCGGCCAGAATAACAGGGCGCAAACATAGCCGCCAAGCAGCATCGGCAGGAAAAGCTGCAAAGGATAATCCAGCAGATAATGCATAAAAGCCATAGGCTGACTGGCGAAATAATCCCTGTTCATAAAATCGGGTAAAGTGGCAAGATCCGTCCAGCCCAAAGAAATCATCAGAAAACTACCGACCTTATAGGCCAGCCAGAATAAAAAAGGAAATGTCCATGGATTCCCAAGAGCGGTACCAAGAAAAGCGGCTATAAAACTGGTACGCATTAAAAAGCCGAAAAAGGCGGCCTGAAGCAGATGCGTTCCAAGAAGCGGTACAAAGGAAAGCGCCATACCGAGCGCAAGACCGGCAGCAATTTTATAAGTTGTGTCCCCCGTCCGGAAAATCCTGTGACGATAATAACGAAATGTCCGCCGCCAGCCTTGGGATGGCCAGAGCACCTCTTTTACTTTTTTAAAAAAATGACGCGGTTTCCGCCGCCCGAACAAAGCCATGATTGTAAAAGATATATAGATTCCCGCTACGGCGGACAAGAGCATCTTGCTCTTCCTCCCCTGTTACACTACATTTGGTTTATGCGTATTATTTTATCTTCATTCCTGATATTTTTTCTTCTGGTGTCTGTTGCTTCTGCGGAAGAGGCAAACCGTATCAAAACCTTTCATGCCGAGAGCTTTATCCTTGAAAACGGGATGCGCGTTATTGTCATACCCAATCGCCGTATCCCGGTTGTCACCCATATGGTCTGGTATGGTGTGGGTGCGGCAGACGAAGCGATGGGACATTCCGGCCTTGCCCATTTTCTCGAGCATTTGATGTTCAAAGGTACCAAAACCATCCCGCCCGGTGAGTTTTCCAAACGAATTCGCGCTCTCGGCGGGCAGGATAATGCCTTTACCAGCAAGGATTTTACCGCCTATTTCCAGTCCATTGCCGCCGGGCATCTGGAAACAGTGATGACAATGGAGGCAGATCGCATGAAAAATCTGCTGCTTAAACCCGGAGATGTCGAGTCCGAAAAACTTGTCGTCATTGAAGAGCGCCGCCAGCGCACGGATAACGAGCCGACAGGGATTTTTTTCGAGCAGATCAATACTCTTCTGTTTCCCAATCATCCTTACGGCGTACCGGTTATCGGCTGGATGCCGGAGCTGGAACAGCTCACCTACGATGCCGCGCTGGCATTCTATCATCAATGGTATGCGCCCAATAATGCCATTTTGATTATTTCCGGTGATACCAGTGCCGATGAAGTCAAACCACTGGCTGAAAAGACATATGGCCTCATTCCAGCACAAGCACTTCCGGAAAGACACTGGTCGGAAGTGCCGCCGCTCTATGCCAATCCTCGCCTGTCCATGCACCATCCTGCGCTGCGTGAGCCTTCTTTATACCGTCTGTATCGCGTTCCCTCGGTTAGACAGGGCAAGCAGGATTCTCTGGCGCTGGAAGTGCTGACAAGCATTATGGATCACGGCCAGAATTCACGTTTATACAAGTCTCTGGTTGTCGAGAAAAAACTGGCCATTAATACCGGTTTCCATTACAGAAGCACAGCCCGGTCACATGCTAACCTGACGATCAGTGCGACACCTGCCGAAGGAATTTCTCTGGAAACGCTCGAACAGGCCATTGATACAGAATTGCGCAAACTTGCAAAAGAAGGGGTGACAGCGCAAGAAGTCAGCGATGCCACGTCCCGCCTTAAAGATGCCTATAGCTTTTCCCGCGATAGTCTGCAAGGACCCGCGATGGCTTTTGGTTATGGCCTGATTACGGGCAGCACCATTGAAGATCTTGAATACTGGGCTTATGATATTGAGGCCGTCACGGTCGAGCAGATTAATAATGTCATCCGCCGTTTTCTTGATCCCGATAACACGGGCACCCATTTTTATGTTACAGGTTTCGTCATGCCCGAGGCTTCCTTCCGTTAATTCATGAAAAAACAAATCTGATAACCGCATCAACCCTTGTAACATAAAATTCTAAATAATTTTCATAAATATGTGAAAATTATTTACTGCGATATTCCTATAACTGACTGATTTCACATGAGGCCGCATCAGAAAGAGCATCATCAAGCCCCGTGCCAAAGCTGTAATTAACACGTGCTCCCGCTCCGGCCGTTGCCACTGCATCCGCCCAGAAATGCACGTTTCCGTCCCCCTCGTCCTCGGAATTTTCATTATTCCCCTCACCGGACGCAGGTTCTATCTCGGACATATTCCTGACATTATGAGCGCCTTCTTCATTATTTCCTGCTGCCGGGGCCAAAGCGGACAGTGCCAGCGCCGGATCAACGAAAGGCAATCTATTCAATGTAAAACTGATATTTTCATCAAAGGGGCCAAAAGTTCCAAAGCGCCGGAAAATATCTTCCTGATCAATCTCCGGATTTGGAATATTACCCAAGAAAAACAGGCCAAGATCATTCCGATCTACAAAATGAAAAAATTTGCTTTCCAAAAAGTTTGAGACATCTGCACCAATCAGATCATCCGTATCCGATGGTCTAACAATGCCGAATGGTGTTACAAACAGGCTATCCAGCGCATCCAGAATCGTGGGGGTTCCCGGATCAAAGAACGCACTATTATCAAGTTCGACAAAATAGGTTCTTAGAGGTGGTCCTACTTTGTTGGACAGGTTGGCGGCGTTTTTAAGGTGGAATCCCGTTTCAACAATTATGCCGCCATTGCGTAAATTTCTTCTACATTTTCATGTCCTTTCTGTAAAGCCATACTTTC
>Ga0210044_10003987_pt1 | contig 20895 bp, 15 predicted proteins | sample CryGey13umfilter_2_FD_183959 | JGI IMG/M metagenome (GOLD analysis project Ga0210044, IMG submission 183959) | Groundwater microbial communities from aquifer in Utah, USA - Crystal Geyser 4/9/14 3 um filter (SPAdes) (version 2) | ecosystem: Environmental > Aquatic > Deep subsurface >... | reverse complement strand
TAATCTAGTTGCATTTTTTAAAGCTCCTAATTCCATTTTAGGAGTTGCTTTCATTAAGGTTAAAATTGTTTTCTCAGCTTCTGATAACTCCAATGCTTTTTTTTCGGGTTTCATTTGCGGGAAAAACAACACTTCTTGTATCGAACTGTTGTTGGTTAAAAACATGCAAAGTCGGTCGATACCAATACCCATTCCTGATGTAGGAGGCATTCCATATTCTAAGGCACGAACAAAATCCATATCAATAAACATGGCTTCATCATCACCTTTTTCTGCTAATCTCGCTTGTTCTTCAAATCGTTCTTTTTGGTCAATTGGGTCGTTCAATTCGGTATAAGCATTGGCTAATTCTTTGCCATTCACCATTAATTCAAATCGTTCGGTTAATTCAGGGTTATCTCTGTGCTCTTTACACAAAGGCGACATTTCTTTTGGATAATCGGTAATAAATGTTGGTTGAATGTAATTCGCTTCGCATTTCTCTCCAAAGAGTTCATCAATGAGTTTTCCTTTTCCCATGCTATCATCAAACGCAACATTTAATTTTTTACAAGTCTCTCTCAATTGAATTTGGTCCATGTCGACAATATCAATTCCAGTATGTTCTTTTATGGCGTCAATCATGGAAATTCTTTTAAAAGGTCGTTTAAAGCTAACCTCATTATTGCCGATTTTTACCGTTGTTGTTCCCAATACTTCATTACAAATGGTTTCCAGCATTTCTTCTGTAAAGTCCATCATCCAATGGTAATCTTTATAAGAAACATAAATTTCCATTTGTGTAAACTCTGGATTGTGTGTTCTGTCCATCCCTTCATTTCTAAAGTCTTTGGCGAATTCATAAACCCCATCAAAACCACCAACAATCAGCCTTTTTAAATACAATTCGTTGGCAATTCGTAAATACAAAGGTATGTCTAACGCATTGTGGTGTGTAATAAAAGGACGAGCTGCTGCTCCCCCCGGAATAGCTTGTAAAATTGGTGTTTCTACTTCTAAATATCCTTTCGAATTTAAAAAATTACGCATGGAGGTAATTATTTTCGAACGTTTGATGAATGTTGCTTTTACGTGTTCATTTACCACCAAATCGACATACCTTCTTCGGTATCTTAATTCTGGATCAGAAAATGCATCATGCACATTACCTTCACTATCAATTTTTGGAAGAGGCAATGGTTTTAACGATTTACTTAATAAAATAAACTTTTTTACTCGAATACTTTTCTCTCCAACTTGGGTGGTAAACAACTCACCTTCAACGCCAATAAAATCACCATTGTCTAACAGTTTTTTGTAAACTTCATTGTATAATGTTTTGTCTTCTCCCTCGCAAATTTCATCTCTCTTAAAATAAACCTGCACTCTTCCTTCACTATCTTGTATTTCGGCAAATGAAGCATTTCCTTGAATTCTTCTTGCCATTAATCGACCTGCAATAATAACTTTTTTGCCTTCAACAAAATTTTCTGTAATATCTCTTGATAAGGTATTAACTGGATACAATGCTTGAGGATAGGGATTAATTCCCAACGCCCTTAATTTTGTTAGCGATTCCCTTCTAACCAATTCTTGTTCTGATAAATGTTGACTCATTCGTATAAATTTGAGTTGGCAAAGATAGTTATCAATGTTGAATTATGAATGTTGAATGTTGAATTAATTGAAAAACTAAAAAACTGATACGTTACGTAACGGGTCTATTGCACCATATGGTTTTCCAAATGGAAAAGATGCCCACTACTTCATGGACAACTTTAGCCTAGAAGAGATCAGATCGGTAAACGCAGGATTGGATGTTACCATTATCATTGGCGATACGGTGCTAATTGGAAACAATGCCGATTCGGCAAGTAGTTACACTTGGTCGCCCAATTATTTTATTGCCGATATCAATGCGGTTAATGCTACGGTCAACCCACCTGTAACCACTACCTATTATGTTACCAAAACACAATGTAGCGTTGATTTTGCTACAACTATTAATAAAGAAAAAATAATTACTAAAATAAAAGTTTACCCTAACCCTGTAAGCAATTGGTTATCCATTTCAGTTAAAAAAAATAGTTTAGGTAAAGTTAAAACAGAGGTGTTTGATTTAGCTGGTAAGTTAATATTAGCTGATAATCAATTACTACAAGATGAATTTTTACAAGTTAATCTCTCGTCAATTATTGATGGAATTTATTTGCTCAAACTTACTTTTTCTGATGGAACAAGTGAAGTGTTAAAAGTAAAGGTGGGTTTTAAAAAATATTTTTAGAATCACCTTAATTCATTTCTATTACTCCTCCTCCAACACATCTTTTTTATTACTTTTGTTGCTCAAAATTTATACAAAAATGTACAGAACACATACTAATGGAGAATTAAGAATTGAACAAGCAGAACAACAAGTTACCCTTTGTGGCTGGGTGCAAAAAATTCGTGATTTTGGAGGAATGACTTTTGTGGATTTACGCGATCGATATGGCATTACTCAATTAGTGTTTAATGACACTCAAAAACCAATGGTTAGCTCTTTAGGAAGAGAGTTTGTTGTTCAGGTAACTGGCAAAGTAGCTGAAAGACAAAGTAAAAACTTGAACATTGCTACTGGCGAAATTGAAATTATTGTATCAACCCTCACCGTTTTAAACAAAAGCAAAACTCCACCTTTTACCATTGAAGACGAAACCGACGGCGGTGAAGAACTAAGAATGAAATACCGTTATTTGGATTTAAGAAGAAATCCGTTGAGAAAAAACTTGGAGTTGAGACATCGACTTTCTATGGAAACTAGAAAATACTTAGACGGTCTTAACTTTTTAGAAATAGAAACTCCTTATTTAATAAAATCTACTCCCGAAGGTGCTAGAGATTTTGTTGTTCCTAGCCGGATGAATGCTGGGCAGTTTTATGCGTTACCTCAATCGCCACAAACCTTTAAACAATTGTTAATGGTAAGTGGTTTCGACAGGTATTATCAAATTGTAAGGTGTTTTAGAGATGAGGATTTACGTGCTGACCGTCAGCCAGAATTTACTCAAATTGACTGCGAAATGGCTTTTATTGAGCAAGAAGATATTTTGAACACGTTTGAAGGGATGGTCACCTATTTATTTAAAACTGTAAAAGGAATTGAGTTGACCGAATTTCCAAGAATGGATTATGCAACAGCCATGGAAAAATATGGTTGCGACAAACCTGATATTCGTTTTGAAATGACTTTTAATTATTTGAATAAAGAAACTCAAAATAAAGAATTTAGTGTTTTCAACCAAGCTGAAGCTGTGATTGGAATTGTTGCTGAAGGCTGTGTAAGTTATACTAGAAAACAATTAGACGAATTAACCGATTTTGTTAGAAGACCTCAAGTTGGAGCAAAAGGATTGGTATATGTTCGTTGCAACGAAGATGGAACATTCAAATCTTCTGTGGATAAATTCTATACAGAAGCCGATTTAAAAACTTGGGCAGAAAAATGCAATGCAAAAGCTGGCGATTTAATATTAGTTTTATCAGGTGATAAAGCTGCAACACAAGTTCAAATGAGTGCTTTGCGTTTACATTTAGCGAATGAATTAGGATTAAGAAATCCAAATGTTTACGCTCCACTTTGGGTGTACGATTTTCCTTTGTTAGAATGGAATGAAGAAAGTGGGCGTTACCACGCAATGCACCACCCTTTTACTTCTCCAAAAATGGAAGATTTAAATTTATTAGAAACAGATCCTGGGAAAGTACGTGCAAATGCTTACGACATAGTTTTAAATGGAACAGAAATTGGTGGTGGTTCTATTCGTATTCACGATAGAGCTGTTCAATCTAAAATGTTCGATTTATTAGGATTTACTAAAGAGGATGCTCAAGAACAATTCGGATTTTTAATGAATGCTTTTGAATATGGTGCTCCTCCACATGGTGGAATTGCCTTAGGTTTTGATAGATTGTGTGCGTTGTTTGGCGGACAGGAAACCATCAGAGATTTTATTGCTTTTCCAAAAAACAACAATGGTAGAGATGTAATGATAGATTCTCCTTCATTAATTAGCCAAATACAGTTAGATGAACTAAATATTGATTTAAAAGTAATTTAAATATAGTGCAATGAAATGAAGCAATCTCCCAACGGTAAGATTGCTTCGTTCCTCGCAATAACGATTTAATTTTATTGTTTTATAATTCTTTCTTGTTTCATCAAATTACCCGACTCATCTTTTAATAGAACAAAGTAAATTCCATTTTGATAAGAAGTCAAATCGATTTTATTTCCTAATGATGTAATTATTTTTTCACCCAACACATTGTAAACTTCAATTGACACATTTTTGTCAGAAAAAACTGTTAGTAATCCATTTGTTGGATTTGGATAAATTTTAGTTGAAGTAAGATTGTTGTTGGTATTAATTCCAACAGTACAATAAGTAATCGCAGGGTCAACAGCACCTAAAATAATATCAATATAAGGTGAGGTTGCAGGTGGGGTTGCATCACAAAAATCAAAACTGCCTGTCATTGCACCAGAATTATAAGAGGTATCTTGAACTGTAAAAGAACCTGTGCTACCACCAGTAATAGAATCAAAATTATAAAAGCTATCACCTATATCAAAAGTGCCGTCATTGTTAAACCAAGCTCCACTTGACACACTATCAACATTTAAGAATCCGTTTCCAATAGTAATTTGACCTGTGCTTGTGTTGTTAAAAACTCCAACGTTCCACATACTATTTGTGCCAGTTATTGTTCCTGGATTAGTGAAAGTTCCCAAATTGGTAATGTCATCAAAAGTTAATGTATTCGCATTGGTTAATGTACCCACATTAGTAAATTGATTAAAATTAACCACTCCATTATTGGTAAATGAACCAAAATTTGTACAACTATCTGCTTGCAACAATGCACTAGCATCATTTAAAAAATTACCAGAATTCACCATGCTATCCACAACAGTTGTTAAACCTTTAATGGTTCCATAATTATTAATAGTACTAATATTGTAAAAAGCCACTACCTTTATTGTTCCATTATTATTAATTGTTCCAAGATTATATAAACTATCAACACCATTCAATACACCAGTAACTGTATTTGCAGCTGTAATATGATTTTCAAAGGCTTTTACATTAAAAGTTCCTGAATTAGTGAATGAGCCAGCACTTAACAAAAGATATCTAATAGTTGTTGTTCCATTGTTAATGAAGGAAGCATTTACCCCATTTACCCAAATGTCCCTTACTGGTGAATTTTGAATTAAACTACCAGAAGCATTAACAGTAATTGAACCAGTAGAATAAGCAAAACTGGTGTCTAAAGCAACAGCATGATTAATAATTACAATATCACCAGGAATAGGCACTCCAAAAGGAACCCAAGTTGTAAAACTCATCCAGTTACCATTAGCAGTAGAAGTATAGGTTGTCGCAGATAAGTTAAAAGATATTAAAACAACCAATAAAAGTAAAGAGTAATTTTTTTTCATAATTATTTTTTAAAGATTTATAGAAAAGTAAAATTATACAAAATACTGCTAATCAGTTTACTAATTTGGACTACAATTTATCAAATAATTAGCTTTCTATCAAGAAACAAATCATTGGATTATTAAAAATACCCTTTAAACATAAGCTAATTTCTAGTAAGTTTGTAGCCTATTAAGATTGAATATGAATAAGAAAAGTATTGAAATAATGGCTCCTGCTGGTTCATTTGATTCTTTAACTGCAGCAATACAAGGTGGTGCTGATTCTATTTATTTTGGAATTGAGCAGTTAAATATGCGTGCTAGAGCTGCCAATAATTTTGTTTTTGACGATTTAGAAACAATTGCAGAGTTAGGAATTACTAATAAAGTTAGAACTTACCTTACCCTAAACACCATTATTTACGACCACGATTTATCGTTAATGAAACGCATTGTAGATAAATCGAAAGCTGTAGGAATAACTGCGGTGATAGCTTCTGACCAAGCGGTGATAAATTATGCTTATTCTATAGGAATGGAAGTTCATATTTCTACTCAAACTAATGTAACTAATTTAGAAACTATAAAATTTTTCTCCCATTTTGCCGATGTCATGGTATTAGCAAGAGAATTAAGTTTAAAACAAGTAAAAGACATAACTGAGGGTATAAAAAAAGATAATGTGAGAGGTCCATCAGGCAATTTAATTGAAATTGAAATATTTGCTCATGGAGCTTTATGTATGGCGGTGTCTGGAAAATGTTATTTGAGTTTACATACCAATAATTCATCCGCTAACAGGGGTGCATGTGTGCAAAATTGTAGAAGGACTTATGAAGTAAAAGATGAAGATGGAAACGAACTTTTAATTGACAATGAATACATTATGTCTCCAAAAGATTTATGCACCATCGGTTTTATTGATGATATTATTAAATCAGGAGTAAACGTATTAAAAATAGAAGGTAGAGGGCGCTCACCTGAATACGTCAAAACAGTTACCCAATGTTATAGAGAAGCTACTGATGCTTATTTAGAAGGAACCTATACTAAAGAAAAAATTGCAGCATGGGATAAAAAATTAGCAACAGTTTACAACAGAGGATTTTGGGATGGCTATTACTTAGGACAAGAATTAGGAGAATGGTCAGATGTTCATGGTTCAAAAGCAACAACCAGAAAAAAGTACATTGGAAAAGGAGTACATTATTATCCTAAATCTAGAATTGCAGAATTTAAATTAGAAACTCATTCTTTAAAAGTTGGAGACAAAATATTAATAACTGGACCAACCACAGGAGTTATTGAAACCGAAGTGAAAGAATTAATGGTTGACGAAATAAAATACAATAAAATTAAAAAAGGAGTCAATTTCACAACCCCATTAGACACAACTATTAGAAATTCCGACAAACTTTATATTGTTGAAGATATAGAATGATTCGAATTACACACCAACGAGAAAAATGTATTGGCTGCAATTATTGTGTTGAGTTAGCATTCGAAAGATGGAGAATTTCTAAAAAAGATGGCAAAGTAACACTAATTGATGGCATCAATAAAAAAGGTTTTTACACAACTTTAACTGGTGATGATGAATATGAAGCCAACTTAAATGCCGCAAAAGTTTGTCCAGTTAAAATTATACGAGTAGAAAAAGTCAAATAAAATTCAAGAAAACCAGTTGTATTTACCTAAATAGATTAGCTTTAAAAAAGATTTAACCCTTTATTTTAAAAATCAAAATATTTTTCAATTTGCCATGATTTATTTAACAAAATACTAACTTTACCACCATCAAAGGTAAACGGATGGTAGATAAAATTTTAGTAATTGGATCTTCTGGTCAAATTGGAACTGAACTAGTTGAAGAATTAAGAAAACGATATGGCAATGAAAATGTAATTGCTTCAGACATTAAAGAACCTCAAGTTATTCAGCATGGTCCATTTGAAATAGTAGACATCCTCAATAAGATTCAACTTGCTGATATTATTTCTAAATACAAAATTAAAGAGGTTTATTTATTAGCTGCTCTTCTATCTGCAACAGCCGAAAAGAACCCAGCATTTGCATGGGATTTAAACATGAACAGTTTGTTTAATGTGCTTAATTTAGCGAAAGAAGGTATCATTAAAAAAATCTTTTGGCCAAGCTCTATTGCTGTTTTTGGACCAACAACTCCAAAAATAAATACCCCACAATATACAATAATGGAACCAAGTACTGTTTACGGAATTAGTAAACAAACAGGGGAAAGATGGTGTGAGTATTACCATAAAAGATATGGAGTGGATATTAGAAGTGTACGATATCCAGGACTTATCGGCTACAAATCTAAACCTGGAGGGGGAACAACAGATTACGCTGTTGACATTTTTCATCAAGCAATATTGGCTAAAAAATATGAATGTTTTTTATCAGAAAACACTACACTTCCTATGATGTACATGTCTGATGCTATTGATGCTACCATAGCAATTATGAAAACTGAAGATTCAAAAATTAAAATTAGATCAAGCTACAATATTTCTGGAATTAGTTTTTCACCAAAAGAAATTGCAGAGGAAATAAATAAACTGATGCCAGATTTTAAAATTTCTTATTTACCTGATTCTAGGCAACAAATTGCAAACTCGTGGCCACAAACAATAGATGACAGTTATGCTAAAAACGATTGGGGTTGGTCGCCAAAATACAATTTATTTACAATAACCAAAATCATGTTAGAAAATTTGGAACAGTTATTGCCAAAAGAAAATAAATATTAAAAATATTGAAACAATTGTATATTTAAAAACGTATCAAAGAACAAATAAGTCTATTTATCGAATAAATAGTTTGTTTAGGCTAAATTATTTGAAAGGAGTACTAAATATTACTTACATTTATTTATTCAAAAATAACCATGAGCAGGATGAAGAAAATACTATACTTATTTGTTCCAATTTTTATCTGTAGTATTAGTGTGGGACAAAGTTTACCCACCTATGAAGTAATTGGCGGTGATACCATCAATTTTATTGACGAAAATAACTTAAAACAAGGTTTTTGGAAAATCTTTGGTAGAATGAAAAAACTTCCTGGATACGAACCCGATCAAGTAATAGAACAGGGAAAATACAACAGCAGTAGAAAAGAAGGATTATGGGTAAATTTCTTCCCTAGTGGAAAAACCAAAAGTGAAATTGAATATGAGAACAGCAGACCTAATGGTTCTTATAAAACATATTACGAAAATGGACAAATTGAAGAACAAGGTTCATGGAAAAATAATCGTAATACTGGAGAATTTAAACGCCATTATGAAAATGGACAAGTATCTCAAGAATTTGCTTTTAATCCTACAGGGAAAAGAGATGGAAAACAAAAGTATTATTATGATGATGGTACTTTAATGATAGAGGCAGATGTAAAAGAGGGTAAAGAAGAAAAGGTTTTAGAATACAATCCTGATGGCTCATTAAAAGCTGAAAAGGTTTTTATTGATGGCAAATTAGACGTTGCCAACACGAAAGTATATGAATCTAAAGAACCTGTTAAAAATAGAGACGAAGTAGATCTTGAAAAGGCTCCTGTTAAAATTGTAAAAATTGAGCAAGGGGAAACTTCAAATTTAAAGGAAACATTTAGTGGTAATGGTCAGAACAAAATATACAACATGAACAAACAAATTTCTAAAGATGGATTTTTTAAGAATTATCGTTTAATGGATGGTTTATGGTACAAATATGATGAAAACGGTATTTTAGTGAGTATTGAAAAATATAAAAATGGTAAATATATAGGAGAAGCACCACTCCCTAAAGAATAAGAGTTATTTTACTCCCAAAAACCCAACAAGAATTCTTGTTGGGTTTTTTTATTTCTTATCATTAATACAGTATTTTTACATTTTAAATTATTTTGACAATATGTTTCAACAACATCCATTATATATTTACAATAGCTTAAGTAAAAAAAAGGAAGAATTTATTCCAATTAACCCACCTTTTGTTGGTCTTTACACTTGTGGGCCAACAGTTTATAGCGATGTTCATTTAGGAAATGTCAGAACCTTCTTAACTTTTGATATCGTTTATCGCTACTTAACTTTTTTAGGATATAAAGTACGTTATGTAAGAAATATAACTGATGTTGGACATCTAGTAGATGATGGTGACACAGGAGAGGATAAAATAGAAAAACGTGCTCGATTAGAGAAAATTGAACCGATGGAAATCGTTCAAAAATATACCAATGGATTCCATGCTATTGTTAACCTATTTAATTTAATTCCACCAAACATTGAACCCACTGCTTCGGGGCATATTATGGAGCAAATTGAAATGGTAAAACGCATACTAGCTAATGGGTATGCTTATGAAGTAAATGGATCGGTATATTTTGATGTTAAAAAATATGCACAAAAACACAATTATGGTCAATTGTCGGGAAGAAAATTGGATGAACTTTTAGAACAAACACGAGAAGAATTAGAAGGAGGTAATGAAAAAAAATATTTTGCTGATTTTGCTATTTGGAAAAAAGCATCACCAGAAACCATAATGAAATGGAATTCGCCTTGGGGAATTGGTGTTCCTGGTTGGCATTTAGAATGTTCTGTAATGAGTACTAAATATTTAGGGCAAAAATTTGATATTCATGGAGGAGGTATGGATTTAAAATTTCCACATCACGAATGTGAAATTTCACAATCCGTTGGGGCAGATAACATAAGCCCTGTAAAGTACTGGATGCATGGAAATATGCTCACCGTTAACGGCACAAAAATGAGTAAATCATTGGGTAATTCTTTTTTACCTGAGGAATTGATTTCAGGGAATCATCCATTACTTGAAAAGGGATATTCACCCATGTCCATTCGATTTTTTCTGCTTCAGGCTCAATATAGAAGTACTGTAGATTTTTCTAATATAGCTTTACAGGCTGCCGAAAAAGGTTTAATTCGATTAATGTCTGCTATTGAAACACTTGAAAAAATAAGTCCTAGTGACACCTCTAGTTTCGATGTGGATTCATTTGTTCAAAAATGTTTAGCCAGCATGAATGATGATTTTAATACACCAGTTACCATTGCACATTTATTTGATGGAGTTAAATTTATTAACGCAACAAAAGATGGAAAAGAGTTCATAAATTCTGTAGATTTAGAAAAATTAAAGCAGCATTATTATACTTTTGTTTTTGATATCTTAGGATTAAAAAAAGAAGATTCTGCAACTTCAAACACTAAATTATCCAGCGATTTAATGGAGCTTATTATTCAGATAAGAAACAAATCTAAAGAAAAAAAAGATTGGAATACTGCTGACTTAATTCGTGAAGAGCTAAATAAATTAAACATTACCATAAAAGACAACAAAGAATCAACTACTTGGAATTATGAAAACTAAATTATTATCTATTACAATTCTATTTGTTGTAATTGGATGTGGAAATGATACTGATAGCAAAAAAAAGATAGTTTTAGATCAACCACTTATTGTTGAATCTAAGATTGAAAAACCTGATTTTAATGCCGATTCAGCCTATTTATTTGTTCAGCAACAAGTAGATTTTGGTCCTCGATTTCCCAATAATGAAGCTCATGAGAAATGTGCTAAATATTTAGAAAACAAGTTAAAAATTTATGGGTTAACCACTATAATTCAAGTTGGAAAAGTCCGAACTTTTAATAATAAAGAAATAACGATAAAAAATATTATTGGGGCTTACAACTCTGAAGCAAAAAAAAGGATTTTATTATTTGCTCATTGGGACAGTCGCCCTTTTGCCGACCAAGATAATAAAAATATGACAGCACCAATTCTTGGTGCAAATGATGGAGCTAGTGGGGTTGGAATATTAATTGAAGTTGCAAGACAAATAAGTATCACTAAACCCGAAATTGGAGTTGACATCATATTTTTTGATGCCGAAGATTATGGACAACCATCATCAAGTATGACTGAATATAATTCCGAATCATGGTGTTTGGGCTCTCAATATTGGGCGAAAAATCCACATCAGAATAATTATAAAGCAGATTTTGGAATTTTATTGGATATGGTAGGCTCTGCAAATGCATATTTTACCCAAGAAAGTATTTCTTTGAATTTTGCCCCACAAATAGTTAAAAAGGTATGGAATAATGCAAAATTATTAGGTTATAGCACTTACTTTGTTACTGAGCAAACACATTTTGTTGGAACAGATGATCATCAATATGTTAACGAAATACTAGGAATTCCTAGTATTGATATTATTCATTATGATAAAACTACAGGAAATTTTCATCCTTCTTGGCACACACATAAGGATGATATGAATGTAATTAATAAAACAACACTTTCTGTAGTAGGTGAAGTATTATTATATACCATTTACACTGAAAATTAGTTTTTTTTTCATTACTCACTTAATAATGTTGTGTTTGTTAATAAAATATAATATATTTGTCCCTTTATTTAACTTTATTCTTTGAAATAATGAGAAAAATAGTAATGATTTCGCTGATTACAAGCATCTTTAGCTTGGTTGCTTGTGGACCATCAGAAGAAGAAAAAGCTAAAGCAGAAGTAGAAGCTGCTGCTGCTGTTGAAGAACTATTTAATGGATTAGAGGAAGAAATTGATTCTTCTACAGAGGATGTTTCTGAAGCCATTGAACATGTTTGTAATGACAAATGCACTACAGAATCTTGTAATTTTGTATGTGGAGAAAAAGGTCATGTTTGTTCAGAAGCTTGTCATGCTGATGAAAATAAAAAGTAAATAATAATACGTAATATAATCAATAACCTATAACACTTAATTAAAATGAAAAAATTATTAGTAATGTTAATGGTAGCAGGTATCTTTAGTTTAGTTGCTTGTGGACCATCAGAAGAAGAAAAAGCTAAAGCAGAAGCAGAAGCTGCTGCAATGGTAGATGAAATGTTTAATGCTGCAGGAGAAGAAACTACAACTGAAGAAGAAGTTGTTGCTGAAGAAACTCCAGCTGAAGAAGAAGCTCCAGTTGAAGAAGCTCCAGCTCAGTAATTATTTCTTTTTAACAAAAAAAGGTACAATATAATTGTACCTTTTTTTTATTCTTCTATTTTGCTTACCTACAAATCCTTAAGAAAAGAATTCAACTGTTTTTGAAGAACTTATATTTTTTTACAACGCCATTATTCATATTTTGTAAGTCTTTCTTTAATCTCTCTTATTCTTTCCTGTTTATTAGCTTGACGAAGTTTTATTGCTGTTTTAGTAAAATAAGTATGTGCTTCTAAAAATTTAACCTGCAATTCATCCCATTGTTTATCTGATTGGATGATGTTTCTTTCTTTTAATTCTCGCTTCAATTTATCTGCTGTAACATGAAATTCATCACCGCCTAAATAATCCAAATCAGCATCACAAATAATTTGTTGTAAATGATTTTTTGGTTTTTGTGGAACTTTTGTTGCTTCTATTAATTTTCCAATAGTTTCTATTTGTTTTTGTGAATAACCAAATCTTGGGAGAACTTCCTGAGCTAACTCTGCTCCTAAATCTTCATTATTTAAATATCGGTGAACAAAACCTGCATCATGGTACAATGCGGCGGTTTTTAGCAAGAAAATATCATCCCCCTCTATTCCTTCCATCAAGGCTAAACGCTCAACTGAAGCACAAACATCCGTAGTATGCCTTAAATCATGATAATGTAAGTTATCGGGTAATTCCTTTTTTAAACGTTCCACAATATATTTTTCAGCTTTTCTATAATGAATACCACTATAAATATGTAAATCAACATATTTTTGAAATAATTCATTTGGTATTATTCCTTCTGAATTCATTGAAAGTTCGGGCTTAATTGAATGAACATAGTACATGTCAATATTTCCCTTATTTTTTGCTTTTATTTTACCTCGATATTCGCAGGTAAAAAATTCTTTAACCAGTTCATAGGTAGCACCAGAAATGTTTACTTTCCCAACATTACTAGATGCCTCCATTCTACTGGCAATATTTACACTATCGCCCCAAATATCATAAGCAAATCTTTTAATTCCAACAACACCAGCAATCACAGATCCTGTATGAATCCCTATTCTAAGATCCCATCCTTTTCCGCCTTCTTTAGTTTTAATTAAATTATACTCTTTAACAAAACGCTGAATTTCTAAGCCAGCTAGCACGATATCTATTGGGTTACTTTTATTTCTTATCGGAATTCCTCCTGCACACATATAAGCATCGCCAATTGTTTTAATTTTTTCAACATCATATTTCTCAATAATTCCATCAAATTTTTTAAAGTAATTATCTAATTCTGCTACTAAATCTTGAGGAGGAAGAGTTTCTGCAATTTTGGTAAAGCTCTTAAAATCTGTAAACATAATAGAAGTCATTCTATACTGACGTGCAGTGGCTTTTCCTTTAGCTTTAAGTTCCTCAACTGTTTCTGAAGGTAAAATATTTAATAATAAAGTTTCTGCTTTTTCTTTTTCAATTTCTAATAATTCCTTTTGTCTTATCACTTCACTTGTTCTGTCTCGAACTTGTACTTCTAATAATTCTTTTTGAGTTTTTACTTGTTTAATTCTATACATTACTATTCCATAAACCATAAGTATAGGAGTTATAATATAAAACAATAGGATAAACCAAAATGTTTGCCAAAAAGGTGGTTCAACAATTACTTTTATCTGAGCTACATTATCACTCCAAATACCATCACTATTAGCTACTTTAACTTTAAAAACATACTCACCTGGATCTAAATTGGTATAATTTGCTCTTCTATTATTACCAACATCCACCCAATCTTCATCAAAATTTTCTAACATATATTTGTGTTGGTTTTTTAATGGGTAAGAATAGTGTAAAGATGCAAACTCAAATGATATTACATTTTGTTTATGCTTTAATACAATTTCTTCTAACTCAGAGATATGTTTTTTAAGAACTTGATCTTGTCCAATTTTCACAGGTTTATTAAAAAGATAAAAATTAGTTATTAACGGTTTTGGTTTTGATTTATTAATATGAATATCCTCTGGATAGAATGCATTAAATCCATTTATTCCTCCAAAAAACAATTGTCCAGATTTACTTTTATAGAATGCTCCATTATTAAACTCGTTACTCTGTAGTCCATCACTTTCTTCAAATGTTCGAAACTTATTAATCTTTTTAATTAATTGAGAAATACCTTTATTGGTACTCATCCATAAATTACCATTCTTATCTTCTTCTATCCCATAAATTACATTATTTGATAAACCATCTTTTTTAGTATAAATTTTAAATCTCTCGGTTTTTGGGTTAAAGGCATTTAATCCTCCTCCGAATGTTCCTAACCAAAGGGTTTCTTCTTTATCTTCAAAAATAGTAAGAACAGTATTGTTACTGAGTGAATTCGGATTTTCTTGATCTGGCATATAATTCTTAAACTTAAAAGCACCATTTTCTTCTATCACTTTAGATAACCCTCCGCCGTCTGTTCCAAGCCACATTTGTCCATTTTTACTTTGGTATATTGCTCTGATAACATCACTTGCTAATGATTCTTCGGAGTCAGAAGTTGTTATCGTTGTGTAATTTTCTCTGTTTTCAGAAACGATAACTAATCCTTCTTTTGTTCCTAACCACAATCGGTTTTTATTATCCTCGAAAATCACATAAGTTCTTTCTTTATTTTGTTTGTAATGTTGCCCGCCAAGTGGTTTTAATAAGTTATCTTCTACATAAAATACACCAGCATCTGTTCCAACTAATAATTGTTTATTGTGATCTTTAAATATAGCGTAAATGCTTTTATTTTTTTGTTTATTTTCTTTCGAAAAATCTGGAATTATATAGTTTACCTTTCCTGTTTTAGCATCAAAAATATTTACTCCTTTGTCTGTCCCCACCCATAATTTTTCATCGTCTGAACTATCTTGAAATATTGACCACACCATATTACTATTAATGGCATTAGTCATATTTGGTAAATATTGATAATGTTGAAAATATTGTTTTTGTTTATCAAATTTATCAACACCAGACTGAGTTCCAACCCAAATAATTCCTGATGCATCTTCATAAATGGTGTTAATTTGATTACTACTTAAACTAGTCGAGATATTTGTGGTATATAAATAATGATCTATTCTAGAAAAGGATTGAAGTTTGTATAATCCATCTTCTTCTGTTCCAATCCAAATGATACCCGATTTGTCTTCGAAAATATTTTTAATAATTTTGTTACCTATTATTAAATCCAATTCATATTCAGAAGTAATTCTTTTAGTTGATGGATTAAAAAAATTAATTCCTTGGTTGGTAGCTATCCATACCAATCCTTTAGAGTCCTGTCTTATGTCCCAAACAAAATTACTTTTAAGCAAACTATTATCTTGGTAAAAATGTTCGGTGTCTAAATTATCAACATTGTATTTAATAATTCCATTCCCTTCTGTTGCAATTAATAATTCTCGGGTTCCTTTAAGAAATAATAATTTTCTAACTTTTAATTTTTTTATATCTGCGGATAACTTTAAGATAACTTTTGAGAATTCAAATGTCTTTTTATCGACCTTAAGTAATTCTTTATCAGTTCCAACCCAAATATACTGTTCATCTTCTTCTAGAGCCCATACTTGATATTTTTCTTTTGAGCTTTTATGTGGATTTAATATGGAGATGAAATTATATGATCCGGTATTAAAAACATTAAGTCCATTATCGGTTGCTAACCATATTAACCCATTTTTATCCTCTAATATGGCGTGAATAAAATTATTTGAGATTGAGTTGCTATTTGATAAGTCGTGTGAAAAAACTTGAAAATCAAATCCATTATATAGGTTCAATCCATCTTGAGTACCAAACCACATTAACCCTTTTGAATCTTGAATAATAGCGACAACATCACTTTGTGATAAACCATCCTTGATGGTTAAGTGCCTAAATTTAATATTACTTTGCTGAGCAACGCTACAAAATGTAAAGAGAATTGCAATTAAGAACCCTACAACTTTTTTCACTGATTTACTTTATCTTAATAACCTTAAATTCTGTTCTTCTGTTTTTTGCTCTACCCATCGGATTATCTTTTCCATCTGGCAATTCGTTTGGAGCAACTGGGTATGATTCTCCAAAACCTTTTGCAATAATTTTACTTTTATCTATTCCTTTGCTAACTACGTATTCTACTGCTTTATCGGCTCTTTTTTGTGATAATTCCATGTTAAATTTATCACTTCCAATGGCATCGGTGTGGGAACTTAATTCTACACCAATATCTTTGTTTTTCTTTAATATCAAAACGAGTTTATCTAATTCTTTTGCAGCATCTTCGTTTATTGCATCGGAATCATAATCGTATAAAATTTTTGAGATGACAAAGTTTTCATTTTCAGCAATTTTAATTACTTCATCAATTTCATTGATTAAAGTAATCACATTTTTTTCAGAACTTAATCTTATATAGCGATATTTTCCATCTATTAATCTTTTTGCTGCTTCTAACACATTACCATTTTCATCAACAATAATCATGTTTAATGAATTATCATCTTCGGCTAGCATAAACAAGTATTGCTCATCGGGCGATAATTTATTAAAAGTAAATTTTCCATCTTTATCGGCAATGGCTTTTCCGATAACATTACCATTTTCATCTACAACTAAAACTTCCATCCCTCCCGAATAGTCACCTGGCAATTTTTTATAAATTTGACCAAACACGCTAATGGTAAATAAACTTTCATCCTTTTCTTCTAATAATACTAACCCATCATAATACTCGTAAGGTAGTGCTTGAAAAGTAAATTTCCCCTTCTCTAATTTATTGGCTAATAAAACTTTTTCTCCTTTTGAATTGGTCATGTAAAGTTTAGCGTTTTCTAAAAAACTATCATCGGTTGCTTCAATGCTTAACAAGTAATTTTTATCTAGATCTAATTTGTTAAATGAAAATTTTCCATTTTCATCGGTTACAGCAGTACGAACAACATTGTCGTTTTCATCCAATAAATTTATTTTGGTTCCTGCTGCTGCTAATTTTTCATATTCTAAAAGTCCCGACATTGTTGTTTGTGGGTTTAACGTATGCCAAGAAAAACTATAAATATCATCACTTCCCATTCCGCCTTCTCTATCGGAAGAAAAGTAACCATTTTCATCATCTTTATAGAAGATACCAAAATCATCTTTTGGTGAGTTTAAGGGTGCTTTTAAATTTTCTGATTGTTGCCACTTTTCTTCTTCTTTTACTGCATAAACATCCAAACCTCCATATCCTGAATGACCTTCAGATGAAAAGTATAAGATACCTTTTCTAAAATAAGGAAAAACTTCGTTTTCAGTTGTATTTACTCCTTTTCCTAAATTAATTGGCTTCCCCCATTCTTCTCCCTGTTTTGTACAAACATAAATGTCCATTTTTCCAAGACCGCCAGCCATATCTGAAGCAAAAAATAGTTTAGTCCCATCTTCTGAAATCCAGGGGTGAGCCACTGAATAATCGTTACTATTGTACTGAAATGGAGTAATGTTTTTCCATTTATTGCCTTCTAGTTCTGCCGTATAAATTTTTAGTCGATTAGTAAAATTTTTTCCTTGTTCTCTCTTTTCAACTCTCGTAAAATAAATAGTTTTTTTATCTGAAGAAATTGAAACAGGTCCATCATGGTAAAGTGAGTTGATTTGTGTAGAAAAACTTTTAGCTTTTTTAAATTGTTTATTTTCTTTGGCATAAAAGATGGATAAATAGGGTTTGTTAGACATCCCAAATTCGTTTTCATTCACTAAATCTACACCTCTTTCAGAAACAAAAACAATCCCATCCTCATAAACTAGTGGGCAAAAATCTGCATTTTCCGAATTAATGTTGTCAACATTTTTTACTTCAAACTCCTTTTCCTCAAGACTCCATTCCGCAATATCTCCACAAGATTGTACCATCAATTTACCCACAAAACTGTTAGGATTTTTTGCTAAGTAGTTTTCAAATTGATTTTTAGCCAAAGCAACTTTATTGTTATTCTTTAATGCCTGACCATAGTATAAAAAATTAGTGCTCTCGGATGGGTTGATTTCGGTAGCTTTTGCATAAAACACTTCTGCATTCTGATAATCTTTTAATTTTCGGTAAGCAAAAGCGATTTTTTGTGTTGCTTCAATATTGGCAGGTTCTTTTTTTACAACTTTATTATAATACGATATGGCATCGTAATAATTTTCTTGCTCAAAATATTTATTGGCTTTGTTTAATTGAGAATATAGTAAATTATTACTACCAATCACCAACGCTATAATTAACCCTGTTTTTATTATTTTTTTTTGAATCATTCGTAACTTAAAAATATCTTGGTGAAACAACTTTTGACTTAAATAAACCAATATCATAACCTAGAAAGAACTCAACAGATCCAGAATTATAATTAGATAATTCAGTACCATCAAAATCGTAAGCGATACCCATTCTTAAGTTTTTTGACAAATTTATTTCTGTTAACACTATCAATGCCTCTGGTCTTAAGGAAAACCCAAATAATATTTTATTTTTTATCAATAGGCTGGTACTAAAATCCATACTTCCTGCTGTTTTAGTAACACGCACCAAAATGGCTGATTTTAATACTAAATTATCATTTAAAATAAATGCCTTACCAAATGTACCTGTAATATTAACATTTTGCCTTGCAGCTGAACTTGCTGTGTCAATATTGTCTAATAAATGAAATTGAGCTGTATTTAAATGATCTGCTGCAATTCCAAAATACATCGTTCTCGAATTATAATAAATGCCAAAATCAAAGGTAGGTTTGATAAAACTTTCTTCAGCAGTAGTAGGAATGGCATCTTCTTGATCTTTGTACTCAATTTTATCCCAATTATAATGATAATTTAAAATTCCTGCTCTTAATCCAAATGCCAATCTACCTGCACCTACTTTTATTCGATAGGCGTATGTTGCGGCAACTGTTTGGGTGGTTCGAGGTCCAATGTTATCATTAACTACTTGCAATCCTACACCCATATTCTTATTTTTTAATGGTGAATTAATTGCTAAAGTTTGTGTAGTTGGAGCACCTTCTAAGCCAATCCATTGACTTCTATGAACCAACACGGCACTCAGTACTTCTCTACTTCCAGCATAACCAGGGTTTACGCCCATTGGATTAAACATATACAAACTGTACTGTGGGTCTTGCTGTGCAAAACTTTCTATAGCAGTCAGTATTATTAGTATGATGAATATTTTTTTCATTTCCAATTATTTTCAATTGTTCTCGATATGCTCGTTCCTCGCTACTCGAATTGACAAACATTATCAATTTTATTTATTTTTTTAATTTTTACATTTCATCTTTCATCTTTCCCCTTTCACTTGTCCCATGTCCCCCGTTCCTTTTTATTTTGTTAACTCTACCCAACCTTTATAATCTTTTCCACCAACAATAGCGACGTAAAAATAAGTGCCATCATCCATTTTTATTCCTTCTTTTCCAATTCCTTTATTTCCTTCCCAAACTACTTTATCGTTATCATAATTTTTTTGAAACCAAACCTCAACGCCCCAACGATTATATATTTGAACTGTATTTTCGGGATACAATTCAATATTTTCTATAATCCAAGCATCATTTTTCCCATCTCCGTTGGGAGTGATACCATGATAAAATACTAACTCACAAGCTTCATCACTATCTAAGCCAACAAAAAGAGGTAGTTGGTAAGAGCAACCATTACTTCCTATTATCGATACCTCATAATTACCCGTTGACAAGGTATCTTGACCTAAAGGAACAGAATCACCGACTGCAGTAATAATCACACTATATGGTTCAGGACACCCCAAAACATTACTCACATAGATAGAACCGTTTCCTGCACCCGGACATGATTCGTTAATGATTTCATAGTCAACTACTGAATTATTGGAAGTTACAGGTTGTTGAAATCCCTGAGTTAATATGATGTTCGTTGAAAAAAGGGTTTGAATATTCGCTTCTCCAACCGTTGAAGATAAACTCATGGTTGTTCCAGTAGCAAAACCTCCTGTGCTTCCAATTACTTGACGTTCGATGGTTATTTGTGCAAAAGAATTACTAATGGTAAGCATCAATATTGTTAGTATTGTTAGTATTGTTTTCATTATGTTTATTTTTTATTTCATTTATCTTTTTTTCAACTTTTCCCCTTGTCCCTTTTCCTCCGTCCTTTGTCCCTTGTCCTTTTAATTTAGTTTTCTTTTTTCTTTTTAAAAGTATGTTTAAATTTTAAAACGGCAAAGTTTAACTCAATAGAAGTTTCACTTTCGTCTGTTGTTAAATCATTGTCGAAAATTTCGGCAATCATTTCACCACTCTTTTTAAGAAGTTGCTGCTTTTTATTTTCGTCATTAGTTTTAGATAATTCGTTAATGGTTCTCGAAATATTTTTTAAATTGGCATACGTTTCAATAATAGCAACGGTTGTTTGTGTTGCTTTTTCGCCTTT
>Ga0210044_10003986_pt1 | contig 20903 bp, 19 predicted proteins | sample CryGey13umfilter_2_FD_183959 | JGI IMG/M metagenome (GOLD analysis project Ga0210044, IMG submission 183959) | Groundwater microbial communities from aquifer in Utah, USA - Crystal Geyser 4/9/14 3 um filter (SPAdes) (version 2) | ecosystem: Environmental > Aquatic > Deep subsurface >... | reverse complement strand
GCGGTCTTGACATTTCCCTCTCCCATTCACTGGGAGAGGGATTAAGGGTGAGGGAGAATCACTTCAACAACGTCATCCGCTGGGCAAACGTTTTCTCCCCAACCACCAGTCGATAGAAATATATCCCGCTGGAATATTGCGAAGCATCCCAACTCACTTGATGATTGCCCGCGGGGATATTCCCATCCACTAACGTAGCCACTTTTTGCCCGCGCAGATTGAAAATCTCCAATTTCACTTTGGAATCAAAAGGCATTTGATATTCGATGGTGGTAGAGGCATTGAAAGGATTTGGATAACTATTGGAGAGAGAGAATTCTATCGGCCTATTTTCCTGATTATCATTATCGAACCAGCCGCTCAATTTCCAATCGGTCGCGCCCCCCGATATTTTCCCTGGTATCACCGTGAATGGGAATGATGCCGAATCGATTACCACCTCCGGGCCAGATTCTCCATAATCACCGCAGATGGCGTAATATTGGTAATCACCAAGCGGCGCGAATGACGGTATATTCTGCCTAACTGCCCCGCTCCAGATCACCTGATTCGGCGCAAGAGGGACATTGTTATATCGACTTATAGGCCCATAACTTCCGATTCCCGGAACATCGAGCATTATCCAGACATCGATGGCTTGCGGCACTGGTGTATCATTCTGGAGGACGCCAATAAATGTGAAATAACTGCCAGGTGAGACCTCTATCGGCGGGTGCATCGGGAGCATATAAATCGAGGCGACTTTTTCAACCACAAAATAAGAGAAAGTGTCAGATGCGGTCGTAGATCCAAGGTTGTCGGTTGCAATGATGTAATAGTTGACCAGCGTGCTTTCCGGTTGACCGGGGATGGTGGCATAGAAAGAATCGGCGGCATTGCTCATGAGAATTGACGTATAGCCGGAGCCGGTGTCGTAATGAAGGTCAGCGTAATCCACCCAGCCATCATAGAAGTCGGTGATGATTGCCGAAACTTCGCAGAGCTGGTCTGGCCCCGGATATTTAGGGCTATTGACTATGTCGATGACAGCAGGGTTTTCACCCTTGACCTTCACCAAGCCGAAATCGAGGGCACCGGCGCCGAAGGACCCGGTCCAGCCAGCGATTATGTATCCCCCATCGGTCGTCTGTTGGACGGAGTAAGCGTACTCATAATTACTGCCCCCATAAGTCCGGGTCCACAGGGTATTCCCACCGGCATCGGTTTTCACCAGGTAGATATCGTTCGAACCGGCGCCGAAGGATTCAGTCCTACCGGCGATGATGTATCCCCCGTCGGTCGTCTGTTGGACCGAGAAAGCCTCATCTTGTTCACTATCTCCCCAAGTCCGCGTCCAAAGAGTATCCCCGTTGGCGTCGGTTTTCATTAGGTAGAAGTCGGAGTTACCGGCGCCGAACGAACCGGTATAACCGGCGATTATGTACCCCCCATCAGTGGTTTGTTGGATGGAATGAGCCTCATCATTACTCCAGCCCCCATAGGTCCGCGTCCATAGGGTATCCCCGCCGGCGTCGGTTTTCACCAGGTAGATATCGCTGTAACCGGCGCCGAAGGAACCGGTCCTACCGGCGATTATGTATCCGCCGTCGGTGGTCTGTTGAACGGAGTAAGCCTCATCATTAAAACTGCCCCCGTAAGTCCGCGTCCATAGCGTATCCCCATCTGCGTTGGTTTTCACCAGGTAGCAATCAGAGTTACCCGCGCCGAAAGAATAGGTGAAACCGGCGATTATGTATCCCCCGTCGGTCGTTTGTTGGACAGAGTAAGCCCAATCACTCATACTGCCCCCATAAGTCCTTGTCCACAGGGTATTCCCCCCGGCGTCGGTTTTCACCAAATAGAAATTCATGCCTACGGTCCAACCGGCGATTATGTATCCTCCGTCAGTCGTCTGTTGGGCGGAGTAGGCCTCATTATCACCGTCGTGGTCATAAATCCGCGTCCACTGGGTATCCCCGCTGGCATCGGTTTTCACTAGATAGAAATCCAAACCGCCGAAGGAAACTGTCCAACCGGCGATTATGTATCCCCCGTCGGCGGTCTCTTGGACGGACCAAGCGTAATCAGTACTGTTGCCCCCATAAGTCCGCGTCCACAGGGTATCGCCGGGATTAGCCCCGACCAGAGTTGTGAAACCTAAAACAATCCCGCACAAAACTGATAGCATTAACAGCTTTTTCATAGCGACACTCCTTTTTGATTCTGCTGGTCACCGCTCCAGCGGTGATAGTGAATCTGCGTCAGCCCAAGAGGGCTGACCGCCAATGGTTTAATGGCATACTCTTTAGTATATATGAATTTGGATATTTTTCCGTCAAGGCCGACCCTGTTAGGTCCTCCACAAATGAATCGAATTAGAATATGACAGTAAATGCTGATACAAATATAAGAGAATTATGTAAATCGTCAAGGGATATAATTGGAGGATTAATTCTTATCAGGTGCGGCGAACTGACAACACGAGGATATTTTCATATTTCTGAGGGTTATTAATTTCGCCGGTGATTATTTCCGGATTGGGGCAGACAGGGATGTCCGCCGCCCACAGCAATAAGCGGGGCAGGGACGCCCCGCACTACGGAATTATGCATGTTGAGAAGTTCCGTCAGGTCTTAGTCCGGATAAAATCTGGGCGTGACCTGACGAGTTGGCTTCTCCTAACTGTCAGGTCACATTTCCCCCGCCCCGCTTCGGCGGGGGGGATCCAACACCTGACAGAACAGGATTTTGCCGATCAGCATTGGGATTGGCGCAAACGAGGACGTCTGCCGCTCACAGATAAGGACGTCTGCCGCTCACAGATGAGGAACTTCTGCCGCAGAAAGCAATAAGCGGGGCAGGGACGCCCCACACTACGGTTATAAACAATCATATTTCCCGTAGGGCGGGAGCTCTGTATCCCGCTTGGCATTCTGCGGGGCGGGGCCCTGTACCCCGCCGAGGGGTGTTCATCGTAGGAGTAACCTTGACGGTTGCCATGGGCGGGCATGAATGCCGCCCCTTAAGAATTTTTCCTTTCCTATATCCCAATTGTTATGCTATTTTCGAGTCCCGTCAGGTCACATCCCGATATATCAAGACTAATACCTGACAGAACTCTGAATTGCAATAGATTATGGCGATTTATTTTGTATCTGATTTTCATTTTGGCGCACCCTGGATCAAAGATCCACTGAAGCAGATTAGATTATTTTCCCGGTTCATTGAGGCGATACAAAGTGATGCAGAGCATTTATATATCATCGGGGACCTATTCGATTTTTGGTTCGAATACCGTGATGGATTTCCCAATAGATTCCCGGAAGTCACAAGCAAGCTAAGAGATTTGCACCAGCAGGGATGTAAAATCACATTCATCGGGGGCAATCATGATTGGTGGGCCGGCAAGACTTTTATCTCGCTGACAGGGGCGGAAGTGGCCCGGGGCGATATCGAAGCCCGGCATTATGACCGCAGGATTTACATCGGGCATGGGGATGGCATCGCCCACGCCGATTGGGCATACAGATTGCTCAGAAGGATATTGAGAAATCGAATTAATATACTATTGTTCTCGCAACTTCCATCATCAATCGGTTTGAAATTGGCAAAAATAGTATCATCAGGGAGTCATACCGCCGCTGAAGGGCGGCAATGGCAATTCTTCAGGGATTACGAGGAATTTGCCGGGAGATTGATCAGAAGAGGATTTGATGCGGTTCTCATCGGCCATACACATATCCCTCAGAGAAAAGAGTTAAATGGCGGTCTGTATCTGAACACCGGCGATTGGATTAAGTATTTTACTTTCGTGGAATTAAAAGCTGATGTTTTTCATTTGAAGACATTCGCCAACGGGAAAATGGAGCCATTTGATTCTGATAGGCTTCAGCCCCCAGCTAGGGGCTAAATCCTGGCGCTGTGGCCGATAATTAGTTTGCCAGACTTGTCAAGCGCGGGGATCGGACAGACAACCATTTAACGCCGAGATACCGGCAATCTGGTGATTAGCGAGGTAAATGGGATGAGGATAATCCTCGGGAAACAATGGCAAGGCGGAGGGATCTGTCACCAGGACAGATCCAAGTTCAGGCTGAATTGCCGGGAAACCGACATCAATAAATGCCGGTGATGGTGGAAGTATGGAGCAGCCCGCCATGACTAATTGCTTGAAAACCCCTTCCTCCAAGATCCTGAGGAGAATATCTTGAGTTGCTGGACGAATGAACATCCGAATGCCCGGATTTACTTTTTTCCTGTTTAATATTGCACTGATTTCAATTATATCTTTGTACATTCCTCCTGAATAGAATCCGGCGATCACGGTATCGACTTTTCTGTTCAAGTTACTGGACAGCGGCTCACTGACAAAATTCCCATTTTTGAGAATTCCAATCGAGAGTTCTATTTCAAGCACCGATTGTCGCAGAGATCCGTAATAGATATGACCGGGATCTGATTGAATCGGATGGAACTTAAGGACCGCTTTTCTACGCAGAAACTTTTCGGTCTTTTTATCACAGGGAATACAGGCGGAGATACAGTCAAAGATTCGTGAAAGATAACAGAGCGTGAATCGTCTCTCAAAGTCGAGATGATCGATGGAATCACCCGAATATTCAATCGCAATTTCTGCCATATTTTCCAGGCCTTTCCGTGATTTTAGAAACATGACTATATCCAATGGATGAACATACTTGGGAGGATGGTCAAGCAACACGACCTGAAAAACATCGAATTTCTGGATGTTTGCTTTTCCGGTAGCCAAAGCCTCCGCAAGCTTACATTCTGTAGCCTGCAAACCGAGGGCCCCGATTGCCCCCGCTCCGATGACCGCCGGATCGCAGCTTATGACTAATTCCGAGGGCAGGATATGGCCTTTCGAAAGAGCGTCGAAGACATGGCCGCCGCAAGTCGGAAACGAAAGATTCCCATAATCATGCAGTTTGCTCATTTCTTTCCTGAAACCATTTTCCACTACATTCCCGGGATACAGCCCGAAAACCTTGCTCGGATTCTTAAGGCCTTTGATGCCATTGGTTTTCAGCAATTCGAGAAGGCTTTGATTGAAGTCCCCGACATAAATCCGATCCGGATCGATCAAGTAAGTATCGGCTCCCCCATAAGAATTGTCGCACCTGCTTTCAATAATTTTGTGCAAGAAGCTTTTTCTGACATCACTTCCTGTGAGTCGGTCCAAACCTGGCAGAGGCAATTGAATCTGCTCAAATTTTAGATGTACTGGCTTATCGGTAATCCCGTATTTTTTCCGCCAGTATCGGAAGGCGTTGCCGCTTATCCCAAGAGCCTGACCAGCCAGCTTGTCATCTCCGAGGTGTTCCCAAACTTCCATCACTTCGCCTTTGGCATATTTAGGAGAAGAATAGGCGAGAATGCCTTTCTTCCGCCGCCAGTAAGTAACCAGGTACGATTTCACTCCTAACAATTCGGCGATTTTTTTGTCGGTTCGGAAGCGTCGTTGCAGGTCAGCCAGCTCTTTTTTTGATGGACATTTCATTTTGAATGAGCCAATTTGCCCTGTTTTTGATGGCGGTCGAATTCGGGCTTCAATTTATCATATATCTGGTCCAATCCGATGGACATCAGCCTGGTTTTCCCCACTGCCGGCAGGAAGTTGGTATCGCCGATGAAGCGGGGGACAATATGGTAATGCAGATGATGCTTGATGCCAGCACCGGCGACTGCCCCAAGGTTCATGCCGATGTTAAACCCATGCGGTTTGAAAATCTTCTTCAATATCTTAACCGATAACACCATCAACTGGGTCATTTCGCAATGTTCAGCATCTGTAAGGCTTTCTATTTTTTTAAGATGCCTATAAGGGACGACCATCAAATGACCTGGATTGTATGGGTAGAGATTAATTATAACAAACGAATACTTGCCGGAATACAGGATAAGATTTCGCCGTAGCCTATTTTGGCGACCCCTCTTGCAAAAGATGCATTTCTTTTCCTTCTCGCCAAGAATGAATTCACTCCGCCATGAAGCCCACAACTCTCTCATTCTGGTACCTCCCTCACCAAGATAAATATTTTGGGAATCTACTGCAAATATATTTATTGAAGATTTATTAGATTATTAGCGCAGCTATCATAATTGTCGCTGGTGGTGAAAAGAAGCACCTGGTAATCGGTGGACATCTGCTTCAGCAAGGATATCGCCTTTTGGGTTCGGTCGGCATCGAAATGAACAAAAGGATCATCAAGTATTATGAATGGTTTTTGGGTTGCTGTTATAAAATTCAAGAGCGCCAGACGGGCACAGAGGTAGATCTGGTCAACTGTCCCCCGTGAAAGAACCTGGTCGGGGCTTACCCAATCTTGCTTCTCAGATGAGAAGACGGTAAATTCGAGATTCGACTTCTCAAAACGGATCTTGGAATATTTTCCGGAGGTGATGCCTGAGAGATACTCACCAACTTTATTTTCCAGAAATACGGCAGTCGATTTCAGGATTTCAGTTCTGGCCTCATCGATAAGGGTCGATGTCATTTTATATACATTCAAGCGACGGTTGTAGCGCTCATACATCATTCGATTATGCTCCAATCTTTCCTGAAATGATGATAGCTGTTCGCCTCCGCCCTCTGTTAGCTCCAACTGTTCAATGAGGAAGTTTTTCTTCCCCTCAAGTCTCACTCTCTCCCTAGAGAGTCCCTCGACCTCGGTTTTCAATTTCTGAAGATCATCAATGTTCACAGCGAAAATACCAATGAATTCCAATCGATCTGTTATAACTGCCAGATCCCGCGTTACCTGATTCAGCAGTTGTTGCAAATCCTTTTGGTTTTTTCCGGCGAGGATACTTTCGTAACGAGCTGTTTCGTCATTGATTTTCCTATGAATATCTTCAATAAATGAATGAGACTCGCGCATCTGAATAGAGGAATGGAACTCATATTTGGCAACAATCTGGGAAACCGTGTCCAGACCTCCCTCAATTTCCTGACGAACTTCGGATATTCTCTCACCGATGAATCTGAATTGGTTTTCCAATGCGGTTCGGCGTGAATACTGTTTCCATAGCTTAGCGAATAAGAAAATTTGCGTGACCAGGAATGGGGCCGAACCAAGGGCTATTATCGGGTTGAGAAAAAAGCCGGCCGCAAGGCATCCAATAAATGCCAAAGAGTTGACGACGTTGAGAACAGATAAAAATGCCAGACTTCCGATTTTCTCGAGATCGGCTTTGGGGACTTTCTCGTCACTTTCGAGATTATGAAGCTTACTTTCGAGATAGCGTATCCGGGACTCCATTTCATCAACAAGATTCATATCTTGTTTTCGGATTTCCGGTTTTCCGCTAATCTGTTGGCGGCATTCGATTACTTTCTGCTGCGAAGCATTCAGCTCATCTAATTTACCTTTGAGGTCATCATATCTTCTCTCCAGCTCACGCTTTTCTTCGGCGGCTTTGACAGCAGATTGCCACTTTTCGAGCATTTCCTGCTTTTTGAAGAGTTCCTGCGATGTAAAGTCAAGCTTGGAAGTGACTTCGGCCATCTCCCTTCTTCTGGCTTCCATCGCTTCCATCTCGCGCGACATTTTTTCTACTTCGTAGCTAAGGTCTTCAGCCTCACTCTCAAGGCGCTTGAGGATGCCCGGTTCTTTGGCGCCGCTTTTTTTAATCTCATTTATCCGTTTATTAAGATTCTCTATTACCTTGCCGGCGATTACTTCCTCTTGGCCGCCAGTGATGATACTCTCCAGCTTGTCCCGCAAAGCATCGGATGATCCTGAAATCAGGGCAATCTCATTCTGGCGGATGCAGGCCGTGGCACAAAAAAGATCCTCGTTGGAAATCCCCAGTTTACTTTCGAGGAAATTTCCCCAATGTTCTTTGGTTTCCCATTTGTTATGCGACCGGTTTTCTTCTGCGATCTGGACTCCGGAGAGGAAATCCTTATTAAGATTGAAATCACCTTCAGATGAAGAGAGGTTGACTTCTATTCTGGCTCCTTCCGTCCCCCACTTGAAGCGGTCTTTAATGGATCTCTTCTTGCTGGAGGCATCGGTGAAAAGAGCATTGAGGATAGCCTCTACCATTGTGGATTTGCCTGCTTCATTGCGACCTTTTATGACATTGATTCCGGGCGCAAAAGACGCCTCGAAATCGGAGAATTTGCCAAAATTGCTGATGTTTAATTTGCTGATATTCATAATTATTTATCGACTTTCTCTCCGGCAAGCAGTCGGCAGCCCAGTTTAAGCGACTCTTCCAAGACTTCCTTCATTTCGGGTGTGGCTGATACCATTCGCTCCTTTATATTCTTGACAAACTGGCCTGTGATAGTGAACGCCGAGTAGGTGGGAACTATCTTTAAGATTTCATCGGCGGAAGTCTCGTCGGCAATTTGGATGAAGCAGAATTGGTCATCGAGTTCCTTTTCAATTTGCTCGATATCGAAATTAATACCGGTAAGTTGCGGGCCGATGATTCTGCAACGCATCAAATTGGCATCTCCCGCATAAGCTTCAAGTTCTTTCAAGATGTCACCCGGGGATTTGACTATCCCGGTGCTTAAGCTTAGGTCATGCCAATTTGTCATACCAACTTTCACCTTCTCCACTCGCACACCGGATTCATCAAGATCAACTATCAGTATATTCCCGGCATCGCCAAGCCCAAATTTTGTATTCTCCGAGGAACCGCAGTAATAGGCATTTGATTGCCCAATCTGCTTGAATGAATGCCAATGACCAAGTGCAACATAGTCAAAGCCTGCCTCGCGAATATCGCTTTCCATAAACGGAAAATCCATTCCGCCGGAAAGGTCACCAATGGTTGCCGAGCCGTGAGCTATGGCAACATGATATTTGCCCAGAGTCCGATCCGTGAGCTTCGGAATAGGCGAAAGAGCGGAATTCGCATTCAGGTTAGGTATCACCCAAAATACTATATCGAGGCCTGCCAATGTTAGCGGGCTTTGTTCGGGTTCCAATATCAGGTGAAGATTGGTTGATTGAGATTCCTTTTTAAGACTTTCCCAGATGGCATTGGAGTTGGCTGGATCATGGGTGCCGGGGATGACAATGGCTGGTATCTCGCCGAGGCGGCTGATCTGTTCAGCAACGAACCGATAGGTGGAACTGGAGACGAGCGGCGAATCGAATAAATCCCCGGCGATAATCAGGGCATCGGCCTGCCGGGCAAGGACAGCGTCAATAATTGCTTTGAAACTGCGTTTTTGGTAATTTCTCATCCGACTCCCAGCTCTTCCCAAGCCGGAATATTTGGAACCGAGGTGGATATCTGCCGTATGGACTAATTTGGGCATACTGTTGTCAATCCGAATATTAGAGTGTGATACAATTTCCTTTATATTATCGGTTATGGGGCCGAAAAGTTAAAGATTTAGAATCTGACAGCATTGATTCGACCAAAAGCCATTGAATCTCAAATGATTCTGATGAACCGCAGACATCAAAGGCCGCTAAGTTTTCGTGAATAATGCGACAGATTCGATATGAGGGGTCTGTGGAAACATATCGATACAGACAACATCTTTCAAAATATAGCCTGCTTCCCACAGGCCGATAGAATCGCGCGCCAAAGCAGGAGGATTGCATGAGACATAAATTAACCTGGGCGGTGAGAGCTTTGAAAGGAGCGGTATCATCTTCGGATGCATTCCGGCGCGAGGAGGGTCGGCAATTACAATATCGAATGTGGTTCCCTGAGAGATGGCAATTTTGAGATAATCGAGGGAATCGGCAACATAAAAATTGCAGTTGGCAATTCCATTTAATTCCCGATTGGAAATGGCATCATCAATAGCGGAAGTTTCCGAATCGATGCCGATTACCTCCTTGACCCGGCCACATATCGAGAATGAGATAGAACCTGTTCCGCAATAAAGGTCTAATATTCTCTCATCGCCGCGGCAATCTGCCATTGAAGCGATTTGACGGAAAAGAAGCAGGGCCGAGAAAGGATTTGTCTGGAAAAAGGAGTTGGCTGAGATTCTGTATTTGATCCCATCAATCTCCTCCATAATAGTGGATGTGCCCCGAACGAGATTTTCATATTCGCCTCGCGCAATAGTGGCTTTCTTGGTGTTCACATTATTAACTACCGAAGTAATTGCCGGGAATCCGGGAGGCAATGATTCGAGCATTTCCTTTATCTGGCTTTCCGAGGATGTTGAAGTTACTATATTCAACATTCTCTGGTCGGTGTACTTGCCTTCGCGGACAACGCAATATCGCAGAATGCCCCGATGGGTCTGGAGGTCATAAACGGGAAGGCCCATTTGTTGGGCGGCATTGCGCAGAGCCATTATTATCGCGGGAGATTCAGGAGATTGGAGAAAACATTCTTCGAGATCAAAAACCTGATCGTAATGGCCACGTGAGTGCAAGCCGAGAATTATATTTTTGTCCGCATTGAGTCCAAATGAATATTCCATCTTGTTGCGATAATAATACTGACGGTCGGAAGGCACCAGATTAGATACCGGAGGATCTTCAAATCTTCCGATCTGACGCAGAGAATCGATCAGCTGTTTTTTCTTATATTCGGCTTGTTTTGGATAGGAAAGGTGCTGGAGGCGGCACCCGCCGCACAATGGGAAATGTCGGCACCGGGGTTTGACCCTATCAGGGGATTCCGATTCAATTTGCAACAGACGAGCTTCGATAAATCTATTCTTTCGTCGATAGACTTGGGCGGTAATCGATTCGCCGGGAAGCGCCCCATCAACGAATACCACCAGATCATCTAATTTGCCAACCCCCATTCCCCCGAAAGCCAGGCTTTCTATTTCAATTTTAATCTGCTCCCCGAATTTTGGTAACGGCATCCTATTCAGCTATAATTCGAAAAAGTTTTTGATGGTTTTGAGGAAGCTTTCCTTTTCAGCCTCGCCATCTATTTGGGCGCTCAAAATCTGGCTGGTAGCGCTAAGCTTCGCTTTTAACTCAAGAGCCCTGCTGCTCATCTTCTCGCTTAATTTTTCAACCAGCCCCGGATCCTGCAACAAGATATTCTTGAAATTCCCTTTTGTGATCTCCACTAATTGCGCATCTTCAGTACACCGGACCGTGGCATTTCTCTTCTGGCCGGTCAAAAGCGACATCTCCCCGAAGGCTTCGCCCGGTCCCAATGCAGCTAATTCAGTTTCAATTTCATTTTCATTGATAAGGACCTTCACTCCGCCGGTGGCGATGATGAACATCGAGGTTCCTTCGTCTCCTTGTTCTATGACATCCTCCGCGACTCCATAACTATATAGTGGGGATTCAATCGCCAGATTATCTATTTCTTGATCCGATAGATCATCGAAAAGTGCGACGGATCTCAAATAGCCTCGCACCTTCTGTGTATCCAATTCAGCGTCTGCGGTTTTCTTCTGCTCAGCCCAGTCCAGGTTTCGCAAAGTGCGAATAGGAAAGGGTATTTCAATGTTTTCTCGTTTGAATTTATACCAGACGCGGGAGGCAAAATCCTGATGGATTTCAGGATGGTTATAGAAATCATTTATGAAATACCGACATTCATAATTGATGCCGAAATCCTGATATTCCTTGGTCCTCGCGACCGGTGGAGGGTCTTTTAGAATGCCCGGGACTTGCGCCGCCAGTTCCAAGAGGGCCTTTTTGACTTTATTGGGAGGATCATTGTAGCTGGCGCTTACATATAGCCATTGACCTTGACGAGGATCGGGCTGGGTATAGTTCACTATATCGGTTTTGGAGACGGTATTATTCGGTATCACCACGTAGTCATTTCCGAGGGTTTTGATACGGGTCGCCCGCCAACTTACGTTGACCACTTCCCCTTCCTTTCCGGAGATTTGCACCCAATCACCCACATTAAATGGTTTTTCAAGATGCAGGGCGACTCCAGCCAGGACGCTGCTTAGAACATCCTGAAGAGCAAGACCCAGAACGGCGGTCAAAACCGCGGATGATACCAGGATAGTGGAAAGATTGAAATGAAACACTGCCAGAAAGACGCCATAGGTAACCATCAAAAGCACGATCATACGCAAAACATCGCGAGGTAGGCCCGACCTTGTCCGCTTGAGATCCCGCCGCTTGAGAAAATCGAACAGGAAGTATTCAGCAGTCACAATGGCAAGGTATCCGCTAAAGAGCAATATCAGCGCCAGCAGCAAGCCGTAAATGAAATTCTCTTTTATTCCACTGATCCTCCAGAGGAAAATATAAATTGTCGCAAGGCCGATCGTGAGGTTGGCCAGCTTGGATGCTTTCGCAATCGGAGGCAGACGCTTCAGGAACCTCAAAATCAGCTTCAAGGCCAAGAAAGCGATTCCGGCATACACTACCGCCAGGGCTATTCTTCTTATTTCAAGCAACGGAATTGATTCGATTAATTCCTGCATAAATATAATCTAATGGCGGTTCAAGGATTCACGCAATAACAAAAAGATATAGAGGGTCGGCGCCGCAAAAAGGATTGAATCGAATCTATCCAAGATTCCGCCATGACCCGGGATAATAGATGAGGAGTCTTTGACGGCGGCGTCCCGTTTCAGAGCAGATTCGAATAGATCGCCGACAACGCCGATACCCGAAAGGACTATCGAAAGGGGCAAGAGAAAAGGCAATTCAATCCTTGGAATCCAAGTCAATCCCAGGATTAAGGATGCAAGAACCGCGCCTGCGAAACCCCACCATAAGCCGGCAATAGTCTTACCGGGGCTTATATGGTGAGCCAATTTTTTCTTTCCGGTGGCTTTGCCGCCAAAATAGGCGGCGGTGTCAGAGGACCAGATAATAATGAGTAACGCCACCAGCCATTTGCCGCCATCTGGCTCGTGAAATGCTATGAGGGGAATGGATGAGAAGAGAATGCCGCAATAGAATAGGCCAAAGACCGTCTCGGTGACAGCTTCTTTTAGCACCGTGGTGTTGTTGGTAAAAGAGGATACGATGGTGACGATCGCAATTGCGGCGAAAAAGACGCTTACTGCCGGCATCAACCACCCGCTTGAGATAGATAACATTAGCCCCGCAGAGGCGATTGGCAGAATTAATTTAATTAATCCAGTTCTTAGTCCATTCATCAATCTGGTCAATTCGAAGGCCCCAAGCAGGGAAAGAAGGGCGGTGAAAACCGACAGAATAAGAGTATGGTGCAGGGAAATATAAATGATGGCAGGGATGGCGATTATCCCGACTGCCACCCGCCATAAAAGATTCCTGCTAATGCCCAATTTCAATCCGAAGACGGAGATACTTTGCCAAATCGCCGCTCACGGGATTGGAAGTCCAAGATGGCGGCATAGAAGGCATCTTCGTCAAAATCCGGCCAATACGTTGAAGTGATGTAAAGCTCGGTGTAAGAAGTTTGCCAGAGCAGGAAATTAGAAAGCCGCATTTCACCGGAAGTACGGATTAATAAGTCAGGGTCCGGCAGTGAAGAAGTAAACAAATATGACGAGAAGAGATCCTCACTAATATCGTCCGCATGGATTTTGCCGCTGAGCGCGTCCCGAACTATGGCGCTTACAGCGCTCAGGATTTCATCCCGACCGCCATAATTCAAGGCCAAGTTCAAAACCAATCCGCTATTGTTGGCAGTCTTTTCAATAGCTTCCCTGATGATCCCGAATTGCTCTTCCGGAAGTCCATCCAAGAAACCGGTAGCAATGAATCTGACATTATTGGCATTAAGTTCGTCGATCTCATCCCGTGTGGTCTCGTAAAGAAGCTTCATCAGCGCCGATACTTCATAAAGCGGCCGATTCCAATTCTCGGAGGAAAAGGTAAAAAGTGTCAGGTATTTTATGCCGATCCCACTGGCTGCTTCGACAACTTTCTTGACAGCGCGCACGCCAGCCCGGTGCCCCTCGGTTCTCGGCAAGCCGCGATCATTGGCCCATCGCCCATTGCCATCCATAATGATAGCTATATGCAGGGGCAGAGGACGGGCACTCGATTCAATTAAGGTTTTTAAATCCTTTGTGGGAACTACGGCTTTCATCGATATTGGAGGCCGACGAGTTAAACCTCCATTACTTCCTTCTCTTTTTTTACGATTAATTCGTCGATCTTTTTTATGAATTTGTCGGTAGATTCCTGCACCTGATTTTGCCCTTTTCGCTGGTCATCTTCGGAAATTCCCTTATCCTTTTGAGCGGCTTTGAGGGATTCATTGGCGTCGCGACGGATATTCCGTATGGCGACTTTATTATCCTCTCCCAGCTTTTTGGTGAGCTTGACCGTTTCCTTACGACGATCTTCGCTCATAGGAGGGATTGGAATTCGCAAAATACTGCCATCTGTATTGGGGTTTAAACCCAATTCGGATCTCAAAATGGCCTTCTTGATTTCTTCGACCATGTTCTTCTCCCATACTTGCACGATCAGCAATTTGGGCTCAGGAGCAGAAACATTGGCAACTTGATTGATGGGCACTTTGCTCCCATAATAATCTACGCGAATATTATCCAGCAGTGCAGGAGAAGCTTTACCGACACGGATGGATTTCAATTCGGCTTCCAGGGCGACAATCGATTTCGTCATCCTGGTCTCAGCTTCTTTTAGAATCTCTTTTACCATACTTGGATTTTTCTCCCCAAATGGTTTAACTTACCAGAGTCCCGATTTTATCACCTTCGACAACTTTGCGCAAATTGCCTTTTCCGTGGAGATTAAAAACAATGATCGGGATACTATTGTCCATACATAATGATGTAGCCGTGGAATCCATAACTCTAAGGTTTAAGTTCAGCACATCATGAAATGAAACGGTTTCGAATTTAACGGCATCTTTCTTGATGATTGGATCAACATCGAAAACGCCGTCAACTTTGGTACCCTTAAGAATTATATCAGCGCCGATTTCGGCGGCGCGCAGAGCGGCTGCCGTATCTGTGGAAAAGTAAGGATTGCCGGTACCGCCGGCAAGTATAACCACTCTGCCTTTTTCGAGATGACGCAGAGCCCGGCGCCGAATATATGGTTCAGCGAATTTATCAATGTTAACAGCTGTCATCACTCGGGTTGGAATTCCTCTGGATTCCAGCCTTGCCTGCAAAGCCAGAGAGTTGATAACAGTAGCCAGCATGCCCATATTATCACCGGTGACACGGCCAATTCCAAGGCTTTCGCCCAGCGATCCCCGAAAGATATTCCCGCCGCCAACCACCGCGCCTATCTCTAAACCCTCGGAGGCCAGCTCGGCAATCTCTTCGCAGAAACCATCAATTACTTGAGGGTCCAGACCAAATTCCTTGTCGCCCATAAGCATCTCGCCGGAGATTTTCAGGAGAATTCTCTTATAAGCAAAAGGATAAATTTTAGAATCGGACGCCATTATTGCTTTAATGTTTTATTCGCCGAGTCGGTAGCGAACGAAACGCCTGACCGAGATATTCTCGCCGATGACGGCAATTTTCTCAGTCAAAAGGTCCTTGATAGTCCGGTTTGGGTCTTTGATAAATGGTTGCTCGAGCAAGCAAGCCTCCTGAAAGTATTTTTCCAGCTTGCCTTCGACAATTTTATCTATGATTTTTTCGGGCCGGCCTTCATTTATCGCTTGAGTCCGGTAGATCTTTTTTTCCTGCTCAATCAGATCACTGGGAAGTTCGTCCCTGATAATAACTCGGGGGTTCGCGGCAGCGACCTGCATAGCAATATTTTTTACCAAATCGCGAAAGTCAGTGTTTCGCGCCACAAAATCGGTTTCACAGTTGACTTCCACCAGAACGCCAAGTTTATCCCCAGGGTGAATATACGAAAACACAATGCCTTCATTAACAGCGCGGTCTGCCTTTTTGGCGGCTTTAAGTATTCCCTGTTCCCGCAGATAGTTGGTCGCTTTTTCCAGGTCGCCTCCAGCTTCGGTTAATGCCTTTTTGCAGTCCATCATCCCGGCACCGGTTTTTTCCCGGAGCTCTTTAACCAATGCTGCCGTAATCTCCATTATCCAAATCCTCTTAAATCAGATATTTCACTCTTTATCGATTTTCTCGTCGCCGCCTATTTTACTGCTGGCGCCTGCGGTCGGTTCCGACTTTAATCCCGCATCCTGGAGTTCAAATTCCTCTGGGGAAGCTTTATGCTTGCCCTCGATTATAGCATCTCCAATTTCCTTGGTAATGATGGAAATGGATTTGATTGCATCATCATTGGCAGCGATAGGATAATCGATTGGATCGGGATCAGTATTGGTATCGATAATGGCCACAACCGGGATACCAAGTTTCTTGGCTTCGGCGACAGCAATTTTTTCTTTCTTTGCATCCACCACATAAAGTAAATCGGGCAACTTATACATATCAATAATTCCGCCAAGCACTTTTTTCAGCTTTTCACCGCGCTTGTTGAGTCGCAGGGCTTCTTTTTTGGTAATCATATCATAAGTGCCATCAGCAGACATTTTGTCAATTTCCTTTAGTTTTCTGATACTTTGCTTGATAGTTTGGAAATTGGTGAGCATCCCGCCCAGCCAACGTTCGCTGACATAGAAGACGCCAGAACGTTGGGCCTCTTCCCGAATAACATCTTTAGCCTGCTTCTTGGTGCCAACCATCAGTACCGTCCCACCATTATCCACCGTTTCCTTAACCTTGTGCACGGCGCGCTGGATGGAGAGGATGGTTTTGTGAAGGTCGATGATGTAGATTCCATTTCGGGAGGTAAAGATATACTTTTTCATTTTGGGATTCCAGCGTCTGGTCTGGTGCCCAAAATGCACCCCGCTTTCTAATAAATCTCTAACAGTAATGTTCATTAATTCCTCTTAGGACTGGGTTATAAACCTCCACCCGCTTCAACCTTTCATTAACCCTGCGGGGTGACCGCGGGGACCCGAATGAAAATCTGCGGGTGTGTGTATTGATCATTACGGGGAAATTGCCTAAAGTTGGCACGTTTCCCGGAAAAACTCTAACGTTTTGAGAATTGGAAGCGTTTGCGGGCCTTGACCAACCCGTATTTCTTTCGCTCCACCATCCTCGGATCCCTCGTAAGCAAGCCTTCTTTTTTCAAGGCGGGTCTCATGTCCTCACTTATCTTGACCAGGGCCCGGGCAATTGCCAGTCTGAGGGCGCCCGATTGACCGGTGAAACCGCCACCTATAGCCTTGCAGACTATATCGTATTTCCCTTGCATTTCAGTTACAACCAAGGGTCGGTTTACATCTTGAATAATGACAGGATGACCAAAATAGGCGCCCAGGTCTTTGCCATTAACGGTAATTTTGCCACTGCCGGGAATCAAACGAACCACCGCGGATGCAGTTTTTCTTCTTCCAACAGCGTGTATCGGCTTTTGCTCCAATTATATTCTCCAACAGTTATTAAAATTCCATCTTGATTGGCTTTTGGGATTGATGAGGATGCTCTGAACCTGAATAAACATGCAACTTTCCAAACAACTTCCTGCCCAGCTTATTCTTGGGGAGCATGCCTTTCACGGCCATTCTGATTACTTCCTCGGGTTTATTCTGAAGAAGATTTTTCAAACTGATTCTCCTGGCGCCCGTGGGATAGCCGGTATGGTGGAAATATGACTTGTTTTCCATTTTGCGGCCGGTAAGAGCGACCTTCTCCGCATTGACTACAATTACATAATCCCCAGTGTCCATATGAGGTGTGAACATTGGGTTATATTTGCCGCGAATACGTTTGGCGACCTCGGCCGCCAGACGTCCCAGGACTTGCCCTTCGGCGTCATATAAAAGCCAACTCTTATTTAACTGATCCAGCTTAGGTATCATAGTCTGCATATTCAATCCTCAATTGCCATTAAAGTCTCTCCCAAATTGGCTAAATTTCCTAATATATGAATATTTTCCCCCCTGTCAAGATAAATAAATTGAGATTTTTCCACATTTTTCCCGATCCAGACCCATTGCCTGCAATTAATGCACTTGATTGAGGTTCTTGGCTTTTCGCATAAGGACGGCTCCTAATTCCGAAGAGGTGAGTATTCCTCGATCCGTAATATAAGCGGTTATCAGATTGACAGGTGTTACATCAAACGCCGGATTGTAAATATCGATTTTCCCATGGATATCTACATAATTTTCGGCGGAAGCAACTTCATCTTTGGGACGAAATTCAATGGGAATATCTGCACCGCTTTGAGCTTCCGGGTCGAATGTGGAGTAGGGGGCTGCCACATAAAATGGGACTTGGAAATGGTCCGCTATCAAAGCCATGTTCAAAGTTCCGATTTTATTGGCCGTATCCCCATTCATAGCAATACGGTCTGCGCCAACTATCACCTTATCGATTTTCCCGGAGGAGATGATTGATCCAATCATATTATCGCATAATATAGTAACATCCAAACCCGAAGCGGCCAGTTCCCAGGAAGTCAAACGTCTTCCCTGATCAACAGGACGTGTTTCTCCAGAATAGATTCTTATTTTTTTGCCGGAAAAAGCGGCAGTATAGATTACGCCAAGTGCGGTGCCGATGCCGGCAGTTGCCAGAGCGCCGGCATTACAATGAGTCAGAATCCCATCGCCATCATTGATCAGAGCGGCGCCATGCTCACCGATAGAGCGGCAGAGCTCTTTATCTTCAGCTTCAATTGCTTCCGCCTCCTGTTTTACCATCTGATGGGTTTTCGCGATTGAAATGCCATGGTTGCCCTCGATGATTTTCCTTATGCGTTGGACTGCCCATCTTAAATTGGCGGCGGTTGGGCGCGCCAAACTCAGTTCATCGGCGGCTTTAGACATTAAGCGAAAATATCCATCTTCAGGTAAATTTGAATACTCAACCGAAGCCAGGAACATAGCAAAACCCGCTACAACTCCTATGGCAGGCGCCCCCCGAACCGTCATATTCCTGATGGCTTCAATCACTACCTTATATTTCTCAATCTGGACATATTCCACTTTTTCGGGGAGTTGGCGCTGATCCAGCAGGACAAGATGATCGCCTCTTAATTCGATGGTCTTGAATGGCAGTTCGATATCAACCATTATCCTCGCCAATGATTTGCAGGATGATTTCTCTGGTGCGAGGCCGATTGTCAAAATTGACCGCAATTATCTGTTGCCAGGTCCCGAGGAGAAGCTTCCTTTCATCGAAAGGAACCGTAAGCGATGGACCTATTAGAGCGGACCTCAAGTGGGAAAAGCCGTTGCCATCGCCCCAGGTCTTATCGTGCTGATATGCAATATCCGAGGGAATCAGTCTTTCTAACAATTCCGGCAGGTCCTGAAGCAGGCCTGGTTCATATTCGATTGTTGTGACTCCACCGGTAGAGCCTCCCATGAAAATGGTGACATTCCCAGAAATAAAGCCTAATTTCGAAATCTTGTCAGAGACCAAGCCGGTGATGTTGGTGATGCCACAGTTCTCTGCGGAATTAACTTTAATGCGCTCGGTGAGTATTCTGATCATAATCTAACTTCCTTCCCTCATCCCATCCTATCATTTAGCATTTCATATTCTCATAATTGGCAAGCACCTCACCAACCGTATAATGCGAACCAGTCACAATTATCACATCGTTATCGCCTGCTATCGATAACGCTTTCTCAAAAGCTTCCGACACCTCTGGGATAATCTGCCATTGAATACCGATTTCTTGGGCCCTTTCGGCGAGCAACCGGGGATCGGCGGCACGTTTGGTGACAGGTTTTGCGATAATTAGTGTCGCCGCAAATTGCCCAATGTCATCCATCATGGCAGAATAGTCCTTGTCCGAGAGAATGCCCAAAACCACAATAATGTTTTTTTGCGGAAGAAGCTCTTGAATAGCCTCTTTCAGGGTTTTCATTCCAGCGCCATTATGAGCCACATCGGCCAGGATCAAAGGTTTCTGTGAGATCAATTGTAATCTGCCCCTCCAGTGAGCATTGCCAATTCCCGTGAGAACATTTTCCTTGCTAATCTTAAAGCCGCGATCATCAAGGCATTCTATGGCAGCCATAGCCGTCACTGCATTTTCAACCTGGTGCCGTCCGGAAAGGTTGGTGAAGACATTACCATACCTGCCCCGTGGAGTAGAGACATCAAAGTGGCAACCCGAAAGGTCCAGATAATGTACTGTCCACGGGTATGAATCTGCCGTTGAAATAAGCCGGGCATTTCTGCTTATGCAGATATCCCGAATTGTCTTTCTGGCGACATTATCGCGGCAGGCGGTGACACACGGAATATTGGACTTAATGATACCGGCTTTCTCGGCGGCAATCAGTTCCAGAGTATTTCCCAGAGCTTTGGTATGATCGAAATCTATATTTGTGATTATCGATATTTCGGGCGTGATGATGTTGGTGGCATCTAATCTGCCGCCCATGCCTACTTCAATGACCGCTATATCTACTTTTTTCTGGGCAAAATACTGAAAACCGAGAGCTGTAGTAATTTCGAAATAAGAGACCGGTATCTTGCCCATCAAACTACGAGTGGTTTGGACGAAATCGATGATAAAATCCTGATCGCAATTCTCATAATCGATACGGTTTCTCTCGGCATAGTCAACTAAATGAGGGGATGTCAACAAGCCAACTTTATAACCGGCGGAAGTTAAAATTGATTGAATCATCGCCGAAGTGGAGCCTTTGCCATTTGTGCCGGCGATATGCACTGTAGGATAGGTATTCTGCGGGTTACCCAAAGCCTCCATAAAATCCCGAATCCGCTCCAGTCCGAGCTTGATGCCGGTATTTTCCATTGAATAAAGGAAAGCAATAGCTTCTTGATAGGTCATAAAAACCGGTTTAATCCTGAACTTTGAGGTAATTAAGAAGCGAAGAGATTTGCTTTTTCAGGTCGCGGCGATGGCAAATAAAATCGATGAATCCGTGTTCGAGAAAAAACTCTGAGGATTGAAAGCCTTTGGGCAGGTCCTGGCCTATAGTCTGTTTGATGACACGCTGGCCGGCGAAACCCAATAATGCCTGCGGTTCGGCAATGATAATATCCCCCAACGAGGCATAGGATGCCATCACACCGGCGGTGG
>Ga0210044_10003984_pt1 | contig 20905 bp, 18 predicted proteins | sample CryGey13umfilter_2_FD_183959 | JGI IMG/M metagenome (GOLD analysis project Ga0210044, IMG submission 183959) | Groundwater microbial communities from aquifer in Utah, USA - Crystal Geyser 4/9/14 3 um filter (SPAdes) (version 2) | ecosystem: Environmental > Aquatic > Deep subsurface >... | reverse complement strand
ATGAACATCACCCAGATCACAATTAACAGGAGAATCGGCCCCCAGCCGATCAGTACAGCCATCCAGGGATTTTCCTTGTCTTCCTTGACATTGAATTTCTGCAGACCCTTTCCTTCCCAGGTCAAAATGTCCTTGGATAAATTTTCGTAAAATTCAGGCACTATGGTCGTAAACTTACTGAATTTATGACCCTGTCCATCCTCATACGGTGTAACGAAGTCTCCGTTTATCTTCTGACCCTTCATTTCCAGAGAAGAAATGTTCCCACTTTTCCCCTGCATCATGAACGTGCTGAATGGTAATTCGGTGGAAGACTGCTCCACCTGATTGAATATATTAAAAACAAGTACGACTATGACGATGAGAAAGAGCCACAGGAATACATTTTTCATTGTCTGATTCAAATTCTCGCTCCTCCTTTCGTGAATAGAAAGGCTGGAAACCTTTTTCCAGCCGGTATCGCGAATTTTAGCGCATATAAACGGTGAAGTAAACCACAATTCGATTCGCTTCAGTACCGGTTTCCCCTTCCGAAACCATCTTCCTATAGCCCGGAATCCAGATCACCCGGTCCCTGTGTTTCAGCACCGGCATTCTTTCCCGTTCCACCTTTCCAAACCCTCGTTTTTTCATAAAATGACGAATATCACGTATTTTGCGTTCCTGACAAACCGCCCTGTCTATCTCAAAATCCACTGGCGAAAGTTGAAATGGGAAAGGGAACAGGTTTTCATCCAGGAAAAGCACGTTCGGATCATCGCCAGGCTGGTTTTCAGTTGGTTCCAGAGAAAACACAAATTGTTCCTGAAACCACGACCTGTAGCTTCCCGGTTTCCATATTTCCAGGTTGATGCACGGCATTTCTTTTAGAAAATAGAGCCACTGGCTGCTCCTAACCACTTTAACGCCCATTTTGGGATGAATCGTCACTTCCCCATAACCGGCACCTTCTGCAAACAGTATAAGTTGATTCAGGCTCTTTGTGGTCATAAAATAAGTGGAACCGGTAGTTTCTTCTACCAGATAAAGGATGATTTCCTTTAACACCGGCTTTGAGAGACCCTTGAGCAGGTTTCTCTCAATACGGATTCCGCAATCATCCTCCCGAAGGCCCTGGGCTACAAAATGTCGCAAAAGGCTCTTCATTGCAAATAGAGAATCCGCAATATTCTCCGATAGTTGACGCCATTTCCCTCCGGTTCCCGGTCCAAATACTTTTTTTAAGGACGGAATAATCTCCGATCGCACACGGTTGCGCAGAAACTTGGGATCCACATTGCTGCTGTCCTCCCGGAAATCAATACTGTTTTCCAACAGAAGCCTGCGAATTTCTGAACCCTGCATTGCAATCAGGGGGCAAATGACATTATCCCGGACAGAATGAATCCCGGCAAGCCCACGAAGTCCGGATCCCCTATGGATATTCATCAACACTGTTTCTGTGTGATCCGATTCTGTATGACCAAGGGCAATCTTCTCCGCCCCATGTGCCTTTGCAACAGCATTCAAGAATCGTTTTCGACGTTCTCTCGCCGCCATTTCTATGGACATTCCAGCCATCCCGGCAACAATGCCAGACGGAATTGTAGCGCCGTGAAAAATCACTCCATTCTCCAGACACAAATCCCTGACAAATGCCAGTTCATCTGCTGCCTCCAGTCTCAATCCATGGTTCAGATGAGCTACCACCAGTCGAAGGTTCAGACGCCTTGCCATTTCTGAGAGTACCTGGAATAGAAAAACGGAATCGGCTCCGCCACTGACACCCGCAACAACACAATCACCGGCATTCAGCATCTGTTTTTCCGAAATTAACCGGCAGCAGTTTTCAACCGCTTCAGAAAATGAATTCACCCAGTGCCTCCTGTCGAGTCATGCTACGGAGCTTCATACTCTGCCAGCCTGCCGGTAGTTTATTGCTGATTTTCTCCAGAGAATACGGTCCTTCAAATACCAGAAAAGTGGACCCGGAACCTGACAACATGACCGGAAATCCTTCTCTTCTAATCCCCTGCATCACATCTGCGACTTTTCCCGATATTTTAGAAACAATTCGGTCAAAGCTATTCTCAAGTCCATCGGATTGTTGAACCAGCAAAGCCTGAATTTCTCTTGTTGACATCTGTTTTGGTGCCGGATAGTTTTCATCCCGATCCAGCAGGGAATACATCTTTTCCGTAGAGAAAGGAATATTGGGAAATACTGCAAGAAATGAAAAAGGGTTGCTGTCAGGCAAAGGTTCTACCTGTTCTCCCCTGCCGGTTCCAACCGCCGAGCCCCCCACAAGAAAAAACGGGACATCGGAGCCCAAGTCACGCGCAATCTTTTTCAATTCATTCCGTGAAAGGGGATTATTCAACATTCTGTTCAGGAGCAACAGAGTTCCTGCAGCGTCCGAGCTGCCGCCCCCCAGTCCACCTCCTGGTGGAATTCTCTTTTCAATATGAATGGATGCGCCACCGGAATAATCGATCTGGTTCATAAAAGACTCACACGCTTTCCATGCCAGGTTTTCCTTGTTCGACGGTACACTCGGGTCTGACACAGTGAGTACAATCCCGGATTGGTCCGTTAATTCCAAAGTGAGTGAGTCACGGAGCGAAATACTCTGAAAAACGGTAAAAATCTCATGAAATCCATCCTGGCGACGGGGACCGACCCGGAGAAACCGGTTGATTTTCCCAAAACACTCAATCTGTTCCATCTATGTGCCTGTAGGTTGGTGGGATTTTCAGTGAGAGTAAAGTGGCATTTCTTGTCTTCGGCTCTGACAATGGTGTCAATAGCAGTCTGGAACCGTCGTTGAACAGGCCGACAATTCGTAAGTTGGGCGTCTGCAGAAGCTTTCCCCATGGGAATGTCTGTGTATACGCTCCTTTTGACTTTAAGGAGTGCCCGTAAAAATCAGCCAGTGCTTCAATATCCAGTCGAAAAGGAATACCGGACCCCGCTTCAAAGGGCGCAGAGTTATCCACGATTACTGATTTATCGCGATAATTCACCACTGTCAGACTCTTCCCGTCATAGAAAACGGCACTCAAAGGAGTATTCAACGCCGTAAAAAGATTCACCATGAAATGTTTGCTCGTGTCAATCTGGAGATAGGCCCGAATCCCATGGATGGACTGCCCGTCGACCTGCCCTTCCACACGAAATAACGTGGATACAACGGTTCCGGATATTCCAACAGCCTGAGTTTTAACCGGTTTTCTGACACAGGAAACTGCCAGAAGCAGGCAAATACTACTGATCCAGAAAAGAGATCTTTTTCTTGAGAGATGCTTCATCGACACCTCCATTCTCAATGGCTTCCAGCCACAATTCCCGTGCTTTCTCAAAATTGCCCTTCCGGAAATAAACCTCGCCCAAATGCTGGCATATTTCCCCATTTTCCGGGTTTTTTTCATATGCGAATTTAAGGCTCTCTTCTGCGGCATCCAGTTTATTAAAAAGGAGATATGCATACCCCAATGTGTCCCGATAGGTCGGGCTCTCCGGTACCAGTTCCACAGACTTCTTTGCCAGTTCCAATGCTTCCTTCAGATGACGATTGTAAGTCAGCAGTGAATAGCTGTAATTGTTGAGCAACAAGGCGTCCTTCGGGTAGGTTTTCAGCAACTTTCTATACAACGATATCACTTCATTCTGTTTTCCGTTTCGGTCATAGATGAGTGCGAGGGGAACCGCAACGTCCCGATTATCCGGTTCCATACCATGTGCTTTTTTCAGTTGAGGAAATGCCCGCTCATAGTCTTCCATGGCATAAAAAACCATTCCTCTGAAATAATACTTCAGGAAAGACGGGTTCTTCCTCAGGCGCTCCAGCAGGGGGCTGGCAGATTCCCCCTTTCCCGCAGAAAATGTGGATGCTGTCTTAATCGCATTTTTCGTCCGGTTATTCAGAACATCAACATAAACAAGATCACTCTTCATATCGTTTGAATTCGGGAACAGCTTGAGTCCTTCCTTTGCTACGGTCAACGCCTTTTTATAATTGTCTGAAGCAACCAGTACTTTTATGTAGTCCCGCATGACTTCCATATGCACGTTATCTCCCCATCCGCTATGATCAGCAGCTAACGCACGGCTGAAGAAAACTGCCGCATCCGCATACCGGTGCTGATGGCCCATAGAGCTGGCCATTGAATAAAGAGAAAGCGCTGTTGGATTCTTTTTGTACCTCTCCTTAAAAACTCTGCTTACTGTCTCGTAATCCGATGCCGCAAGTGCGACAAACATATATTTGTCCCATTTCTTAAACGTAGCGGAATCAGCCTTGATTTCTTGCTGCATTAATTTTAGAGCCTCTTTGTAAAAGCTATGGAAAATTGCCTGATCGGCCACGTGCCCCAAAAAATCCGGATCGCTCAGATGAGCGTGGGACACCATCTTTATCGTTTTTTTCAGGCGATTCTTTAACCCCGCAGTCTCGTATACATCCAGCATAACGGCAAGCAGCGGTGGTTGTTTGCGCATTTCCAGCGGAAACGATTCGTACAATTTTGCCGCTTCTTCTGGTCTCTTCAGTGCGGCCGCCATTTCTACTGCCTTAGATCCGGCTTCTGAATCGGAGGATAATTCCCATCCCTTCAGGAGATTATCGTAGGCTTGCTGGACAATGTCATCGGAAGGCAAACCGGCCCTGTACAGACCGTAATAGATCTCTCCTTTGGAAACAAAAAGTCGCCCATCTTCAGGAAAATATCGGATACCCTCTTCCAGCACGGAAATTGCCTTTTCCATCGTTCCCTCGTAGGAATAACAATCCGCCAGTTCCAGATAAATCGTTGGATTCCGGAAAAGTGCCTTTGCCTTTTCAAAATGAGGGATTGCCGCTTCGCACTCTCCACGGGAGCTGTGATAAACGCCAATAAAGTACTCAGACAACGACATATCCGCTGCGGATTTCGAAATCTCCCCCGCCATTGAAAATAGAGCAAATATTAGCACCAAGCCTGCGATTATTAGTCTTCGAACCATTAATATCTCCAATTTAGAGAATTTTACAAAAATGGAAGAAAGGCTGTAAGCCGAATTCTGTCAAGAACTGCCATTCATCTGGGACTGCCATTACTGACAGCCTCAAGCGGCCTACCCGGAAACTCAGACGGACCGCCTTCGATCGTTTCCCTATTTGGCCTTGCTCCATGTGGGGTTTACCCTGCCCCACCCATTGCTGGGCAGGCGGTGAGCTCTTACCTCGCCATTTCACCCTTACCTGCACCGGAAACCGGCACAGGCGGTATATTTTCTGTGGCACTTTCCGTCGCCTCGCGGCGCCCGGGCGTTACCCGGCACATCGTCCTTCGGAGTTCGGACTTTCCTCGGGCTTTCACCCGCGGCAGTTCGCCTTTCTTCCGTCGGAAGTATAACACAGATAAGAATTCTTACACGGTCTGTTTTCTGAATCCATCTGGCGTCACAGATCCCCGGATCAGTTGGGCGCCAGAAATTGATCTCCAAATCGCAGCCATTACATTTCCTTGCTGTCTGATTTCAATGGCGAATCTACGAACGGGATTCCTCTCATGTCAGCCCGTTGGCTGAAAAAATCTTACATAGCACTCCGACAGTCCGGATCACTCCAGCCAGCTCAGGTCATCCTTGCCATTGGTAAGAAAACTGAGGAGCTTGCTCCTTGTTTCAAAGGAATCAGCGCATTCTTCGTGAATCAGCACCACATCCTCCTCTACCCTCATTTGAACAAGATTGCCTTTTCCGCTGAAGAACAGCGCAACTTCATGGGGAAGAATTACTGTCCGGCAGACCGGACATATCCTGGTCTCACTGTTTATTGGTTTGCTTTGCATGTTCGCCTCCTGACATTTTCCAACAAAATGCCTATCGACAAGATTATAGCCTGTTTACACAAAAGGCTTCAACCGGTCACCCATTTCGTCAATCTTATGCCTTGAGACTCATATTTTCTGATAATATGGTTGCATTTTTCTAAAAAAGGACCATATTAATACCGTCAGACAACGAATTTGGAGGTACACTTGAATTTAAATGATTTTACGATACAGGCTCAGGAAGCTATTTCAGATGCATTTCAGACAGCGGAAGAACGCCAACATCCGGAAGTAACCGAAACGCACATTCTATATGCCCTCATTACCAGAAAAGAGGGTATAGTACATCCTATTCTCTCCCGAAGCGGCGCGTTGACAGATGCACTTATCGGTAACCTGAAATCTATCATTGACTCCAAACCTGCCGTGACCGGGGCAGATCGGGCCCCCTCAAGCAATTTTATCCATATTCTTTCCATCGCCCGAAAAGAAGCCCGGGAGATGAAAGACAGCTATGTCAGTTCGGAACATATACTTATCGCTCTATTGGAGCATCCAGGCGAGTTGACAGAGGCACTTAAGACCGCCCATGTTGAAAAGAAGGCGGTTGTTGCCGCCTTAAAGGAACTTCGCGGTGGTAAGACGGTGGACAGCCAGACTGCAGAAGACAATTTTCAGGCACTCGAACGGTACTGCATTGATTACACATCCAAAGCCGCTCAGGGCAAGCTGGATCCTGTCATCGGACGTGATCAGGAAATACGCCGGGTGCTCCAGGTCCTGACCCGCCGAACCAAGAATAACCCGGTTCTTATTGGTGAGCCCGGAGTCGGTAAAACCGCCATTGCAGAAGCCATTGCCCAACGAATTGTGAACCATGATGTTCCGCAAAATCTCAAAGATAAGAAGCTCGTTGCATTGGATCTGGCGGCTCTCATCGCCGGTGCGAAGTTCAGAGGAGATTTTGAAGAACGTCTGAAAGCAGTGTTGAATGAAATTGAAAAAGCGGATGGAAGTATCATCCTGTTTATCGACGAACTGCACACTCTGGTGGGTGCAGGGGCCAGTGAAGGCTCTATGGACGCATCAAATATGCTGAAACCTGCCCTGGCCAGGGGGCAGTTACGGTGTATCGGCGCTACCACCTTGAATGAGTATCAGAAATATATTGAGAAAGATGCTGCACTGGAACGCCGCTTTCAGCAGGTGCTTGTCTCTGAGCCAACCGTTGAAGATACGATTTCCATTTTACGGGGACTGAAAGAAAAATATGAGGTTTTTCATGGCATTCGAATTTCTGATGATGCCCTGGTGGCGGCTGCCACACTGTCCCATCGGTATATTACAGACCGTTTTCTCCCGGACAAGGCCATTGACCTTGTGGATGAGGCCTGCGCCGGAAGGAAGATTGAAGTGGACAGTGTACCTGTCGAAATCGACCAGCTTCAGCGCCAGATTATGCAGCTCGAAATTGAAAAACAGGCAATGAAAAATGAAAAAAATGAAGCATCAAAGAAACGACTGGCAGAAATTGAGCAATACCTTTCTACTGCGAAAGAACAGAAACAGGCCTTGCTCGCCCGTTGGCAGAACGAAAAGGACAAGCTACTGAAGGTACAAAACATCAAGAAAACCATTGAGCAACTGGAACACGAGTTGGAAGAGTCCACACGCAACGGAGACCTGGAGAAAGCGGCCAAGATCCAATACGGAATGCTGCCCGGGGCAAGGGAAGATCTGACAAAGGCCAACATGGAACTGAACCAGAATGAATCTGCACAGAAGATGTTGAAGGAAGAAATTGACGACGATGACATTGCCGAAATCGTCTCAAAGTGGACTGGAATCCCGGTCAATCGAATGATGGAAAGCACACGGGAACGTCTCCTTAAAATGGAAGATGCGCTGAAGCAGCGCGTTGTGGGGCAGAGCAACGCCCTTGCCCTGCTCAGCGATACGATTCGGCGATCCCGGGCCGGACTCCAGGACCCGAATCGACCCATTGGCTCTTTTATTTTCATGGGGCCCACCGGTGTCGGCAAAACAGAGCTTGCCAAAGCCCTTGCCCAATATTTATTTGACACGGAACACGCTTTGGTTCGAATTGATATGTCTGAGTACATGGAAAAACACGCCGTTGCACGCCTTGTGGGAGCGCCTCCCGGATATGTGGGATATGACGAGGGAGGAGCGTTGACCGAAAAAATCCGCCGCCAGCCATACTCAGTAATTCTCTTTGACGAGATTGAAAAAGCCCATCCAGACGTACTCAACATCCTGCTCCAGATTCTGGATGACGGCCGGCTTACTGACGGCAAAGGCAGACTTGTGAATTTCCGCAACACAGTCCTGATTCTCACATCCAACCTGGGAAGTGATGTCATATTGCAGGCAGACGATCCGAATGACGAGGACACACGCCGGGAGCTGAATATCATTCTTCACGCGACGTTTCGGCCTGAGTTTCTTAACCGGGTGGATGAAATTGTGATCTTCAATCGTCTGAGCCGTGAGGCAATGACAGACATAGTGGATATTCAGATGAAAGTCGTGCGGGAACGACTCTTAAGACAGGGTTTTGAACTATATCTGGACAAGGCCGCACATAAACTGCTGGCAGAACTTGGGTATGACACAAGATTCGGGGCAAGACCGCTGAAAAGGATTATTCATAAATTACTCTTGAATCCCCTCTCAAAAATGATTCTTGAAGGTCGATTCTCTGAAAAAAAGAAAATTCGTGTGTCCGGTGGTTCCGAACAACTGACATTCATGGAGTAACAGACGGGGGCGTTCGTACCCCCGACCTTCTTCAAACTAATGAATGTTATTCTGCTTTTTCGTCCAGCATCTTTTTTACAGCCGCTAAAAAAGATTTCTCAGAATACATGCCGGTAAAGACCCGTCTGATTACGCCCTTTCTATCAATCAGCACAACATGAGGCATTCCGGTCACCGCATAATCCTGAAGAGAATCCGTTTTGCCCAGAAGCACCATAGGATAAGAAAGATTCTGCTCTTTAACAAAATTTGAGACCAGATTGGCTTCTCTCATCGCCGGAATATTCTGCTCTCTGGTTTTACCATCGTCATAGTAGCCATACAGTCTTGTAATCCCGATCACGTCCAGACCTTTATCCCTATATTCGAGGTACAGCTTGCTCAAATGGCTCATTGCAGAACGGCACGGTGCACACCACGGGGCATAAAAATCAAGAACAATGACTTTCCCCCTATCCTGAAATAAAATCGGAGCCTTTCCATTGAACCCACGAACAATGCCTTGAAGGTTCATGCATTTTTTACCGGTTACGGTCATCGCAGCTTCTTTATTTTTCAGTTCCAGTCTGGCCTTACCTGAATAGGTACTGTCCTTTGCAGATTTTCCAAGAAGTTTCATTGCCTCGGCATGTTTGCCGCCATCCTCGTAAAATGTCACCAGTGCATTTATGGCATAGATTCGATATATGTCTTGCAGCGTTACCACTCCAATCACTGCCTTCAAATAAGGGACAGCCTCCCTGTCCTTTCCTTCCTTCAGCAGCGACATGGCCCTTCCAAAATTGACCATTCCATAGAACTGCTCCTGGTGATTCAACTTATTGAGATAAGTCTGAGCCATCACATCCTTCCCAAGACCAAACAATGAACGGGCACACATCGCGTTATATTTTTCTGGGTCTGCAGGATTTGAAACACCTTTCAGGATATCCCAGGCTGACGCAAGGTCATCCACAGACATCAGCACTTCAGCCATTGTCATCTGTTCATTAGCAGCCAGTTTCTTACCCTCATATTGATTCAACAGCTTCTTCAGCGCCACCATGTGCTCAACTGTCAGCTTATTCATGTCTGCCTGGCTTCGAACCAACATTCTCTTCTTCTGGAATTGCTGCTGCAGGGCCTGATAATCCTCATTCAATCCGGCAAAGGCCAGAGAGCCGGAAATAACAATCAAAAACAACACAATCAATCTATTCTTCATCTTTTCCTCCCATCTACTACTTTCCACGACAGTCTATATGATTTCGCCTCTCCACTCAACAGAAAAAAGACATATCCTTCTTGACTATGCGCAATATATTGTGGTATAAAAAAACTCCCTATACCATATCTATGAAGGAGAGGGTCATGAAGGTTTCGCGATATTTTACTGAAAAGCTCACATCTCCCACCGATGGCATCCGGTTTTCCAGCCGTAATTCCCGTATGGTGAACCCGGACGGCACATTGGTTTTTGAAGCATCAGACGTCAGGATACCGGAGGATTGGTCACAGGTGGCCGCTGATATCATGGTTCAAAAATATTTTCGGAAGGCAGGTATTCCCAAAAAACGAAAACCAGTTCCGGAAAAGGGAATTCCGGACTGGTTGAGACGGAATGAACCGGACAAAGAAACGCTGAATACTCTCCCTGAAGAGGAGCGGACAGAGGGTGAAACAGATGCAAAACAAGTCTTTCACCGCCTGGCCGGAGCGTGGACATATTGGGGTTACAAACATGGGTATTTCGATACTGAAGACGATGCCAGAGCCTTTTATGATGAGTTGATTTTTATGCTCTGTAGACAAATCGCCGCACCGAATTCCCCACAATGGTTTAACACCGGCCTTCACTGGGCCTACGGCGTAAACGGACCATCTCAGGGCCACTTCTACGTGGATCCCGAGACGGAAGTCCTTCAGAAATCCACCAGTTCATACGAGCACCCTCAGCCGCACGCATGCTTCATCCTGTCCATTGCTGATACCCTTGTAAATGAGGGCGGCATTATGGACCTCTGGACCCGTGAGGCAAGGATCTTCAAGTACGGATCCGGCTCCGGTACCAATTTTTCAAACCTGAGAGGGAAAGGTGAACCCCTCTCCGGTGGTGGTCTCAGCTCGGGACTGATGAGTTTCCTTAAGATTGGAGACCGGGCGGCTGGTGCCATTAAATCAGGGGGCACAACGAGGCGTGCCGCCAAGATGTGTATTCTTAACGCAGATCATCCGGATATTGAGGAATTTGTACAATGGAAGGTGAAAGAAGAAGAGAAGGTTGCTTCCATGGCTGCCGGTTCGAGGCAATGCAACATCCATCTGAACAACATCCTTCAAGCTTCCCGGGGTCAAGACGGGAAGCTGAATGTGAATCCGGTAGAAAATCAGAACCTCGCAAAAGCCCTGAGCGAGGGTAAACGAAGCGGAATCCCGGAAACCTACATTTTTCGTATTCTGCAGCTGGCTAAACAGGGAGTAAGGGAAATCGAATTTCCCACCTTTGATACCAACTGGGAATCCGAGGCCTACAACACGGTTTCCGGCCAGAATTCTAACAATTCTGTCCGGGTTACCGCAGAATTTATGCGGAAAGTCGAAGCAAATGACGACTGGGAATTGAGGTACCGTGTCAATGGTGAAACCGCCAGAACGGTAAAGGCCGGAGAATTATTCGGCACAATCAGCACAGCCGCATGGGCCTGCGCTGATCCGGGACTGCAGTTTGACAGTACCATCAACGAATGGCATACCTGTCCTGCTTCCGGTCGCATCAATGCATCCAACCCCTGTTCAGAGTATATGTTCCTGGATAACACAGCCTGCAATCTCGCGTCTTTGAACCTGCTGAAATTCTACAACACTAAAACGGGTGAATTTGACATTCCAGCGTTCAACCATGCGGTCCGTCTATGGACAATTGTGCTTGAAATCTCCATATTGATGGCACAGTTCCCGAGCAGAGAGATTGCGGAATTAAGTTATAAATTCCGCACATTGGGACTGGGTTACGCCAACATCGGCAGCCTGCTGATGACTGCCGGAATTCCCTACGATTCGGATGAAGGCCGGGCCATTGCCAGTGCAGTCACCGCATTGATGACCGGGGTTTCCTACAAAACATCTGCCGAACTGGCAAAAGAAAAAGGCCCTTTCGTGGAATATGCAAAGAACCGGGAACACATGCTCCGGGTCATTCGGAACCACAGGCGCGCAATATACAATACCGAACATGAAGAATACGAGGGGCTGACCGCCTTTCCCTATCAATTTGACGAATCTCTATGTCCCGCCTCACTGCTTCAGGCAGCGCGGGAATCCTGGGACCATGCCCTCGAAGATGGAAAGAAACACGGATTCCGCAATGCTCAGGTAACCGTCCTTGCCCCAACCGGTACCATCGGTCTGCTCATGGATTGCGACACCACCGGAATTGAACCTGATTTTGCAATGGTGAAATTTAAAAAACTGGCCGGCGGCGGATATTTCAAAATCATCAATCAGTCGATTGAACCTGCCCTCATAAAACTTGGATACAGCGATCAAGAAGTCAGACAAATTGTGGACTATTGCGTCGGTACGCAGTCATTTGACACAGAAAATTGCCCTGTCAACCGGGAAGGCCTGATTGAAAAAGGGTTTCGGGAAGAAACAGTGGACAGACTGGAAAAGTCCATCCCGATGTTTTTTGACCTTGAGAGTGTATTTGACACATGGAATATCAAGAAAGAAATTCTTGAAGAAGAACTGGATATTCCTCACGAAAAACATTCAGAACCCGGCTTTTCTCTCCTTGTTGAGCTTGGGTTCACAACGGAAGAAATTCAACTCTCCTCAGACATCATCTGCGGAAGAATGACAGTGGAAGGGACACCGGATCTGAGAGGAGAACACCTGCCGGTTTTTGACTGCGCCAACAGATGCGGCCGCTATGGGACCCGGTATATCGCCCCGGAAGGTCACTTGAAAATGATGGCTGCAGCTCAGCCATACATCTCAGGTGCCATCTCTAAGACTGTCAACCTTCCAAATACCGCATCGGTGAAAGACATCGAAAATATTTATCTTGAATCCTGGAGATTAATGCTGAAAGCCGTCGCACTCTATCGGGACGGTTCCAAACTCAGTCAACCCCTTTCTTCCCTTACAGATACAGATATTGACCTAACTGCCCTCTCCAAAGCTGACATAGCGGACACTGCAAAAAAACTGGCCAATGCCTTGATCCGAAAAAGAGAAAAGTTGCCATACCGTCGAGCCGGTTATACCCAGAAATCAAAAATCGGCGGCCATTCCGTATTTATCCGAACCGGTGAATACGAAGATGGCCGGCTTGGTGAAATCTTCATTGATATGCACAGAGAAGGTGCCGCGTTCAGGAGCCTCATGAACTGCTTTGCCATTGCCATTTCTCTTGGGCTCCAGTACGGCGTGCCCCTTGATGAATATGTGGATGCCTTTGTCTTTACTCGGTTTGAACCCAACGGTATGGTCGCCGGCAACCCGCACATCAAAATGACCACATCAGTCATTGACTATATCTTCCGGGAACTGGCCATCAGCTACCTCGATCGTTTCGATCTTGCTCAGGTTCTGCCGGAAGACATCCGTCCCGGTTCCCTCCAGAAAAAAAACGAACTGAAGTTAAATGGAAATGGAAACGGGAATGGCAATGGCCACGTGAGTCATCCTTACTCAGACAGAACACATCTGCACATCGATAAGAGCGAAGAGACGCAAACCAGTGTAAGTGCTGTTGTATCAGCCGATGAAGAAAAGGCGAAATCGATTCGCAAAGCTCGACTCAAAGGGTATGAAGGCGACCCCTGTCCCGTTTGCGGCCAGTTTACAATGGTCAGAAACGGCGCCTGCCTTAAGTGTGATTCCTGCGGAAACACCTCCGGCTGCAGCTGATCGGACAAAACACGAAACCACGGGGCAAAGAGAACAAAAGGCCTTACCGCTGAGATCGCAGTGTACGCAGAGGAAGAGGAGACTACAACACAAAGACACAAAGTCACAAAGATAAGATTGAGATTAACTTTGAGTAAAAGGGGGAGTGTTGCCATATTCTTGCTTGCCAGACTATAGCTATTTCCGACGCCGCCGGCCACTGAGAAGGGCTTACCCTCCCCACCCCGAAAACTGAGGAAAAAGGAAATGGGTTTTTTCCGCTAACGTGAGAAATCTCTTACTCTGCCTTGTCCTCCATCTTGTAGACCCGCACCAAAGCATCGTCCTGGTCCACTGCGAAAAAGTTCTGCCCTTCCACGGCAAAGCTACGGAGCTCCCGATCAAAGGCCCAGAGCCTGTTAACCTTACTCCGGTCATAACTGAATAGCACAGAGTGGGGAGAAGACCCGGCCTCATTGGCCAGAATGCATACCACATCGCCCACTGTCTTCATATCTATAACCGTTCCCTTGCTGAATGTTGCGATTTCCCACTGCCTGCGGACCTTCAGTCCCTGAATTTGAACCGGCAGATGATTGAAGCTGACCAGCTTGCCACTCATATCGAACTGAGCGACTTCATTACCATAGACAAAAGCGAAGGTTACAAGTTCTTCCCCGACGGCGCAGACACCTTGATTTTGAAAACCTTGGTGGGGCCCCTTTCGTCCTTCACGGACGTTTTTGAACGCTGCTTGTCGATTCAGATGCCCCCCCTCTCATTCCAGAATGCTATGGTTTTTCAGACTGTCTCTGAGTCTTCTCTCTTTCTCCAACGCAAGAGCCGATAGGCACCATAAATTACAAGGAAGCACAGAAATTCCAGCCCCGAGATAATGGGAATTGATACACCGGGAAAGAGCTTCTCTCCCACGTATCCAATCAGTATGAAAGGTATTACCCACAGCACTGTCGTTTTTATGCGAAGCTTCCAGTTTATTTTCACATTCTTCTCTCTCATTGGCCCCTCCTCCTAAACTCTTAATCCCAGAAGTCCGAATCCGCTAGACTCAGGCACAAGGCACGATAACCCGATGCGCATGCCAGCGGACCAATAGGTGGAGCTAACGGAACGCACAAAACACCAGCTCCCACGGTTCCAACAGCGCAAAGAGCCCTTTGCCACCACATAATTCTTTTGGAATCCGATTTAACCCCGTTCAATTGATCCGCTTCTGCACATACGTCCTGCAGGAGCCGGGTTCCCTGCAACATTGCACATTCCGCATAAAGTGCGCGCAGCTCATCTGAGCCATTCACAATTCTCACCAATTGAGACATGTCTTTGGTAATTTCTGCCGTCCAGGTGTGTTGTTGGCCATTTATTGTAACAGAAGACTTCATTGTCAAAGTCTGTTCCGACTCTCCTAATTTTGAAAAGACACCAGAGATCATATTTCCATCGGAATCAGTGATGAAGAATTGGTTATCTGCGATAAAGAAGCTGGTGTACCCCAAATCATCCGAGACAGTGAAGTGGGTTGATGCCCCTTGAAAGTTCACGTCATCTCCTTGATTCACCATTGCAAATACATTAGGTCCCGCAATCCATCCCAGAAAAACCAAAAGTAGTAACAAGCGTTTCATAAAATTCACCTTAGAAAGTCTTTAGATTCGGCCAAATCTGATATTTTTAAATATAGCACCTTAATAAACTTTGGAAAGAGGTAAATATGTCCGGACTTTTCAAATCCTTGGAATTTGCTACCTATTCATTTAATTATTAGTTATGATTTTTCGTAACTTCACCAGGGGGTAATTTCGTCCGGGCGGGCAATTCAGAGGGAGGATAACCAAACGTATGTTTGAATATTCTTCGAAAATAGGCCGCGCTGGAAAAACCCAAGGTATCCGCAACCTCTTCGACAGACAAACGCTTCATGGAAGTATCAGAAAGCAATATGAGGGACCGACGAAGTCTTTCATTTAGAAGTAACTGGTGTGGTGTTTTCCCTGTGGCCTTTTTGATTTTCTCGAAAAAGACGCTGCGCCCGATGCCGAGAAAATCCGCAAGAAAGTCAACAGATATCATTTTCAGGGCATGGTTTGATAGCCCACCCAGAAGTCCATAAACGGCATCACGAAGAACCTTTTCTGTTTCTGTTTCTGTTTCTGTTTCTGTTTCTGTTTCTGTTTCTGTTTCTATCTCTGTCTCGATCCGCACAATAGCCTCTACCGTTCTGTTAACCAATTCATTTTTATTGAGTGGACCCCTGAGATTCTCTGACAGGAGGCGGAAATTTTTCATCATTTTCACAGGTTCCTGTTCACATTCACGGATAAGTATCGCACTCCAGACACTGAGCAATGTCTGGCGAATCTGTTCAGCTGAACTTTGGCAATTCACCATATTCGACAAGACCCATACTGCATCTTCCCGAATATCTTGTTCTGAGTTCTGGTGAGAACAACTTACCAAATAATCAGCCATGCAATTCAGAAGGTCATTCTGATCCATTATCACCTTCTTGTAATGCCAAAATCTATCCCAAAAAGGATCCGATATAACAGAATTTTACTATTCCAGTTATTCCTTGCCAAAATAAATTATGCCGGGTCCCCCATTTCCGGGTCAAAGTATGTTGCCTTTCGTGGTTGTTCCTGGAACCACCCACGGGGACAAACGGTGTAAGTTGGTCGGACTTCAGTGGAGCAGGCGGCGAATTAACGAAGGACTGATCCGCTCTGAGACTGTATGCCCGCAAATGGGACATGAGTAAGTTCCATCCCTTAGAATTTCGCCACATTCGGAACATTGCCGACCTGCCAGAAATGTCGCTAAGATTGTTGCACCGGCAAACAGGATTCCCAACCCGGTCAATATCCCGACAATCAGGTAGACAGGCGTTGCGCCGAGAAAAGTAGACAAAACGACAATTGAACCACCCAGTAGGATTGAGAAAATACCGAAAACCCTTGCATCTACCATGTTTACCTCCCCAGGATCAGAATACCCGTCCTGTAAAAGCAACAATGGTGCCAGAATCTTCTTCAATGATTGTAGTCCTATCGCCTTTCTTATCCATGTCTTAGGGATTTTCAAGATGAGAATAATGGGTCAGAAGCTTGAAATGGGCAAAAACTGTTAAATAAAGTTTACACCCACTCCTCCCTGCTTTGCCTTTTCAAATGCTTTCTTTCTGAATCAAGCTGGACAGAAGTTTGTAGACTTCTTCATATTCCGGAAGGTTTTGATGGAGCCATTCCGTCTCTCTCTCAACCGTCTTGAAGTCACCCCTTGCAGCAGGACCGGTTGTTTTTTCCAGAACCTCGCCAGCCGGGTAATCAGTCATGTGGGGAATCAGAAGTGATTCTGCCATATCTGAAAAGGGCAGTCCAAATTGCCTGCAAATCCGTTCTGCAGCCGTAACCGGCACATCCACCAGGTTGCCCATCAGTACGCAGGCAATATGATAAGGAATCTTAGCATTTGCCGCAATCTCCACCCATTTACCATTCCAGGCATTTACCAGAGGTGACAGCAAAACCTGCATCTGCGCATCACCCTCAAAAGTCCAGAGAATATTCTCCGGCATTACGGGCAAAGGCGCTGCAAAGGAATAGGCGGGATGAAGTGATGCCACCTGGATATCCGGACGTATCCGAATAGCTTCAGATGGCAGAAGTCCACTGGTATGAACAATACTTTTGCCAGTACTCAGTGTGGAAACAAGCTTTTCCGCCTCGGATTTCAACACTTTTTCCGGTACACAGAACCAGATCACATCCGCCTGTTCCGGGTCATTCACAACAGGAACTCCGAGCTTTTCCAGTCCATTGACAATTGTTGATCCCAGGCGACCTCTCCCGCGAATAAAGTGGGAATAGTTCTTCATCGGGTTCTGCATTTTCATATTCCGAAGACTTTTTCGGGTTGAATTCGACAGCCAACACTCCCATTCATTGTCACCCGGCAGAGTACCCGCATTGTCCTGAAGTAATCGTCAAAAATTCGGATTCTCTTTCCTTCATCCAGGAATACATCCCGAAGGACCAGGCTCTTCCCGGAAGACAGCTCATTAATCGCCTCAGATCCAAGGGAAAAAGACTCCAATTCCGGTAAGATCGACAGGTGAGGGATGGGCTTAGGCTTTTCAAGGTCGCAGGCATCGGTAAGCTTAAACGGACCGATGGCCGTCCGGCACAAAGATTTTACAGCCCCACCCACTTCAAGTTTCTCTCCAAGATCCCGGGCAATGGACCGAATGTAAGTTCCCGTGCCACACTCAATTTCCAACTTCACATACGGAAGCTCAACCTCAATTAATCGGATTTCATGAACCACAACCTGTACCGGCCTTGCCTCTACTTTTACACTCTCCCGATTAACGTGATACAATCGCTTCCCTTCCACCCTTTTCGCTGAAATTGAAGGCGGCTGTTGGGTAATCTCTCCCCTGAATTGTTCCAGGGAACTCAAAATATCCGACTGGCAAACCGCAGAGACGTCTTTTTCAATCTTTACAGCACCGGTCATATCATCCGTGTCGGTGGACACTCCCAGTTGAAACGTTGCAAGGTAAGTCTTGGGGTAGCTGTGGAAAAAATCCACAAGACGGGTAAATGGCCCCGATGCCACAATCAAGAGGCCGGTCGCAAAAGGGTCCAGTGTGCCTGCGTGACCGACCCTGCGGATGCCAGAGCTCTTCCTCACCTTCTGAACAACATCGAAAGATGTTATCCCGGCTGGTTTATCTATTAGATATATTTGATTATTCATTTTCCGCCTTAAGTTTCAGCATGATTTCAGATATCAGATATTCCGCCCTTCCCTTTGCTACAAAACCAGCTGCAGCCCGATGTCCGCCACCGCCCATTTTCATTGCTGTGCCATTGACTGACCATTCGCCTTTGCTGCGAAGGGACACTTTGAAAACGGATGGAGAAACTTCCATCATAAAGATTCCTGCTTTCACTCCCCGGATTCCCCTGGGATAACTGGAAAAATTGTCCGTATCAGCAGGCACACACTTATATTTCTCTAAATCATTCAACAGAATAATCCCAGTCGCAATGTTTCCAGTCTGGTCTACATGAATCCCGGAAAGAAAGTGTCCCATCAGGCGAACCCGTGCCAACCGGTTCTCCTGATATACGGACGCGCACACCTTTCCGGCGTCCGCCCCTTTCCCAACAAGAACAGCCGCTGCAGAAAGTGCCGCTGACGATGTATTACCATATGAGAATCCACCAGTATCTGTATGAATTGCAACATATAGTGAATCTGCCACTTTATCTGATATTTCAGAGGGAAAGTGAGATTGAAAGAAGCCTGTAACCATCTCACCAATACTGGACGCTCCACTGTCTACAATGTTGATTGATCCATAATGCGTATTGTCCGGGTGATGGTCGAGATTAATGGTTTCTCCACAGTTGGAAAGGGAAATACCCGATCGGCCCAACGTGCCACATTCCAGTAGGAGAAGAGTTTGGCCATGACAATCATAAGACTCACATACCCGAACCTTCTCCATACCGGGAAGAAACATATAGTTTTCAGGAACGGGATCGCTTGTCAAAAGCGTGACATTCCCGCCCAAAGAGACGATCAGTTTGTAAAAAGCCCCCATGGTCCCAAGACAGTCTCCATCGGCATTGCGATGTCCGGCGATGACCATATCAGGCTGTTTCCTGAGGATTTCCGCCAATTTCTGAAAGCCAGTTTCCAAGTGAGAAATCTGGTTATTATTCTTCGGGGGACGGTTGTCCATAACTCATCTCCAGCATTTCATCGTATGCAAAGCGCAATTCAGGGACATATCGAAGACTCAGATGCTGGCCGACTTCCTTTCTCAACGCTCCCTTCAACTCTTCCAGAAGCTCTGCGGTCTCCTCCCGGGTTCCGGCATCTCCAAGTTTGGTGTAGTACACGGTTGCGACCCTGAAATCAGCGTTCAATTCCACATGCGTTATGGTAATGAATCCCAATCTCGGGTCTTTTACAGAGCGCAGCAATTTCATTGATATCAGAAAACGTATCTGGTCGGCAATTCGGTGTGCTGTTTTGTCATGTTTCTTCATGCCAGTTCTTCCCGTGTAATGCGGCTGATCAGGAGCCTGCCGTCTTCATCCAGCATATTCTCAATATGATCCAATGTCTGGCCACAATATGTTGATGACGGCCCAAGAGTAACAAAACCCAGCAGCGTTTTCTGCCACTTGTCCTGAAAATCCAGCTCAGAAACCGCAACATTGAATCGCTTCCTCGTCCGGTCTTTTATGCTCGTCAATACCATTCTCTTTTCTTTCAGTGACTGGCTTTCGGGAATCATTCCCCACACCAGCATCTGCCAGACAGCCATCAATCCAGAGTGGCGGCGGTCTCCTTCTTCACGTAAATCTCGATCTCGTCGCCTTCTCGAATGTCTTTCATATTTTCAATGCTGATACCGCATTCAAATCCCTGTTTCACCTCACTGGCATCGTCTTTAAAGCGTTTCAGTGAACCCAGACGCCCTTCCTGGATCATGATATTGTCCCGGTACACCCGGGCCAGTCCTTTCCGTGTGATCATACCATCAGTGACATAGCAACCGGCAATGAAACCGATCTTGGGAACCTTGAATACCTGTCTCACTTCGGCGTGACCAATCACCTCTTCTGTCACATCCGGCTCCAGCATTCCCAGCATTGCGGCACGAATCTCATTTGTCAATTCATAGATGATATTGTGGGTACGGATTTCAATCCCTTCCTGTTGCGCCAGAGCAACGGTCTTCTTATCTGCTCTGACATGGAACCCGAGGACAATTGCGTTGGATGCGGACGCCAGCAGTACATCATTCTCACTGATTGCACCAACACCTTTATGAATGACGTTCAATTTTACTTTTCTCGTCGTCAGCTTGTTCAACATCGCTTCAATTGTTTCCACAGAGCCCTGAACGTCACACTTCAAAATGATCGGAAGTTCTTTCACCCCGTCATCTTCAACCCTGCGGAACAGTTCTTCCAGACTCAGTTTTTTTGCCGGTTCAGATCTATTCATTTCATCGGAATGCAGCTGTTTTGCCTCGGCAATTTCACGGGCCAGTGATTCATCCGTTACGACATAAAATTTGTCGCCTGCCATGGGTACGTCACTAAATCCAAGAATTTCAACTGGGTCAGATGGACCGGCCTCGTCTAATTGTGTGCCGTGTTCATTAAACATGGCCCGAACCTTACCGGAAGTCACGCCGCAGGTGAATATTTCTCCCACTTTCAATGTACCATTTTGTACCAATACAGTCGCAACGGGACCTTTCCCCTTGTCAACACGGGCTTCAATAATGGACCCCTTTGCGCTGGCTATCGGGTCCGCTTTCAGATCCAGCATTTCAGCAACAAGAAAAATATATTCAATCAGTTCGTCAATACCCTTCCCGGTCTTGGCAGAAACTTCTACCATAATCACAT
>Ga0210044_10003983_pt1 | contig 20911 bp, 19 predicted proteins | sample CryGey13umfilter_2_FD_183959 | JGI IMG/M metagenome (GOLD analysis project Ga0210044, IMG submission 183959) | Groundwater microbial communities from aquifer in Utah, USA - Crystal Geyser 4/9/14 3 um filter (SPAdes) (version 2) | ecosystem: Environmental > Aquatic > Deep subsurface >... | reverse complement strand
CCGGACCCCCAATGACTTTCTTTTTTCTGTAATCAACAACATGCCGGTATTTTTGAAGAATTCCTGAGGATTGGGGGGCGCTCCTTGCAGTCAATAAACATGGAGAGTCATGACGGTTTACACTAGGATGCGCACGTCTCGCTCTGGAGGTGAAAATGTCCGTCTCGCTCCTGTCCTTCCCCCGCAATCGATTCGCTCTCTTTCTCCTCCTCTCTGCGCTCGTCTTTTCCTGCGAGGTGCCCAAGGAGGAAGAACCAGAAGAGTCGGCCAAGTCTACGCGGCTCGACGTCCCCGAAGGCAGCCCGTTCTTCCTCATCGAGCAGCGCTGGAGTGGAGATTTGGCGCATCGCTCGGTCTCCTACAAGCTCTACATCACCGATGATGGCTTCATCTACGACGGCGCCGCGATCCCGAACGACCTCGTCGAGGCCGTCGCGAACGCCGCGAACCAAGACCTCATCGCCTCCGACTCCATTAAGAGTTGTCGCGAGGACGACTCGAACCCCGTCATCACCATGACCTTTCCCGCCTCGCGCGGCGGGGTCGTCGTGCAGACCAGCTCGCTGTGCGAGAACTGGGCGCCTTGGAACGTGATCGCTGACGGCAAGCTCTTCGTGCAGCTCAGCGGCCGGCTCGGTCACGCGCTGCCCGCGCTCCTCATGGTCCTCGAGCCCTCTCGCTGGGAGGGAGCGCCGCCGCTCAAGAGCGGACGCTTCGAGCTCACCAAGGTCGGACCCCTCCCTGAGGGCGCAGTCGTCGCGCCCCTTCTGGCAGGAAACCTGCTCGAGCTCGTCAAAGAAGACCCCGGGTTCAAGTCGCGTTTCCCTGGCAAGACCATCGAAGAGCTGCGAGTCCTCTGCAGTCAAGCGCAGAGCGCCGATTGCAGCGAGTTGCTCGGTCGCGCCACGGTCCCCTACGGCAAGGGGGAGACCTTCGACCTCCTCCTCGACCTCAAACTCGACAGCCTCTTGGGCCTGCAGATGCCCGCCGACGACGCCTCCCTCGAGGAGTTCCTCGAGAGCAAGCCCTACAAGACCATGAAAGACCTCTCGCAGGGCAACCCCATCGTGCTCAGCTACGACGCCAAGGGCGACTGCGAAAGGCTCGCCTACGGGGCCAAGGAGTACCTGCCCGAAGCCGACGCGAGCACGCTGGGTTGCGCGTTCTTTACCGCCATTCTCGAGTACGAGGGCGCGACGCTCCTGCCGCCCAAGCTCACCTACTACCCTGCGCTCAAGGCCATGCGCCTCACCGGCTGGGCGGACAAGACCGATCCAGACTTCTTCGTCAGGCTCAAAGCCCGGACCGACATCATGGAACAGGTGATTCTCGAGCGGGCCTATCTCTTTGCCGATCTCCAGGGGCTGATCACGGAAATCCCCAAATAGGGACGAGACGCTACTGTCGCGTGCCCGTGATCGGGTAGTAGAGGGTGCAGTTGCAGGCGCCGTAGTCGAAGAACAGCTCGGTCTTGATCGTCCCCGAGAAGAGGTTCGGGTTCGAGAACGACGCCGAGAAGACGTTCGCAGAGTTGACGTTTCCGCAAGTCGAGTTGGCGAAACCCTGTGAGCCGCTCCAAGACACCGTGAAGACCCCCTGGCTCGAGATGGTGCCGTAGTAGGTGCTCTCGGTGAAGACGAAGGTGTAGGCCGTCAGGTCTTGAGTGGCCTGCACCAGCCGCGACTCGTACTGCATCAGCACATTGGCGTTGCAGCGCTGGATCGGCGAGCTGGACGAGAGCATGAAGGTGCCCGAGTAGGGATTGAGCTGAGTCAGCTGACAGCGGCCCGACTCGCAGGTCTCCCCGGTCCCACAGTCGCTGTCGTAGACGCATTCGGCTTGGCAGCGATTGGCCACACAGTTCTGGCCCAAAGCGCAGTCGGAGTTGAGGGCGCACTCGAGCGCGCACGCGCCAGCGCTGCAAATCTGGTTGCCGCTGCAGTCGCCATCGGTCACGCACTCTGCGCCGCACACGCCCGCCTCACAACGCTGGCCCGACGCGCAGTCTCGGTCCTGTAGACACTCAGGAACACAGCTCCCCGAGACACAGTGCTCGCCTGTGTCCACGCAATCGGCGTCTGCAACGCACTCGGCTTGGCAGTCGCCCGAGACGCAGAGCTCGCCGCTGCTGCAGTCGCTGTTTCGCACACACTGAGGAGGAGCCGCGACGCAGAGGTTGCCCTCGCAGATGAGGCCCCCCGTACAGTCGCCGTCCAAACCGCAGCCCGCGATGCAGGCTCCCGCCTTGCAGAGCGAGCCCGCCGCACACGAAGCGTTCGAGGTGCACTGTGCCCCCAACTCGCAGACGCCGTTGGTGCAGACCTCCCCGTTGAAGCAGTCGAGATCGCTGGCACAGTTGGAGGTCGGCGAGATGCAGCGGCCTGCGGAGCAGGTCTGACCGATGGCGCAGTCCCTCGAGTCTCCACACTCGAAGTCGCAAAAGCCGCCCATGCAGGTCATGGCTGGGTCACCGCAGTCGCTGTTGCGTTCGCAGGGCTCAGCCGCATGCTCGCCGTCGCTGCAAGCCGAGAGCAGCGTCACCAGACAGGCGAGCAAGAGCAAGAAGCAGGATTTGACTGCGTCGTTCATTCTGAAAATCTAACTGCGCTCGGGTTCCCGATCAAACCCCACGGGCGAGCCTCACTCGTTGGGCACACGGCTCGCCTCTTCATGCATATCCCCTGTGTTCGCCAGCCCTCCGACTTCGAAAAAGTGAGGGTAAGCCTCGCGCCAGGCCTCGAGCATGAGCTCCAAGGGGAAATCGTCGAAGGTGCCCCTGTCCGCCAGGTACTCCATGTACTGGTCTCCGGCCTGGTTGGCTGGCTGGAGAACAGAGTCGGTGACCCCGTCGAAATCCAACGGCGTGACCCCCAACACCTCGCAGAGCGAGGCGTCGAAGGCTGGCGTCGCCTTCACCCAACGTCCCTCTAAGAAGACCTCGCTGTAGCCGTGGAAGACGAAGCGATCGGTGCGCATCAAGTGGCGTAGACGAGGGGTGCTCAGGTGGTTGCGAACGTCGGCGAAGCCGAGTCTCGAGGGTAGGCCAGCGGCGCGATAGGCTGCGGTGAGCAGGATGGCTTTCGGTACGCAGAATCCTTTCTTGCGCCTGAGCGTCTCGCTGGCCTTGAAGGCGTCGCGGTTGAGCTCTACCCCGTAGGGATCGTAGCGCACACCGTCGCGCACCGCGAAGAACAAGGTGATGGCGCGCTCGGTGGGGTTCTGAGCGCAGAGGCAATGCTCGTCGACGAACGCCCGGACCCGCTCGTGGTCGGAGTCGATGACGGGCGTTGGGCGGAGGGTGTCCGTAAGTGGCGAGGGTTCGGCTGTCGTCATCGGTCTCCGGGGGGTTCGAGGTGCACCGCACACACGTATTGTCGAGCGCCTTCAAAGACAACTGTTTTCTGCGCGGAGGCCGACGAGTCTATGATCTTTTGCTTCGCTCTCCGCGCCCGATTTTCGCTTCATTCGCCTCCGAGCCTAGAACCCGCTACGTTTCCTCCCGCAACGTCTTCAATTGGACTCTATTGCACAGGACGAGAAGATGAGCTCACGCAACCGCCGAAACACGCTCGCTGCCCTGTTGTTCGCCGCCTCGTTCGCGAGCTTGACCAGTTGGAGCAACGGGAACGACTCGGTTGGCGGCCGGCACCAGGTCGGCGCCGAGCCCAACGACCAGAGCCTAGGCAGTGCCTTCGTGACCTGCACCGGACGTTCCTACTCGCCGCCCCCCGCGCAAGGCTTCCAACACACGCGCAGCGCCCTGGTCGTGACGGTCTCACATCCTCAACACAGCGCCCAGGACGTCATCGCGCTGCCCGCCTCGAGCACCGTGGTCCCTGGCAAGTTCGCCTACGGACGATTCAGCAAAGACCTCGAGGACGAGAACATCGAGCTCTTCATCGACGATTGTGCGGGCTGGCGTTCGCTGGGAACCGCACGCACCGACGGCGACGGGAGGACGTCCATCCCCCTGGACCTGGCCAGCGAACAGCTCGGCGTGGGGCTCTACGAGCTGCGCCAAGTCGTGCGCGGGGACGCCAGCGTCGTCACGTCTTGGCTGCGCGTAGTGCCGGCGGGAACCCATCTCGTCGTCTTCGACATCGACGGGACCTTGACGACCAGCGACGCCGAGATCGTGCAGGACGCCATCGACGAGTTCTTCCTCCCCATCTACAACCACCAATATGTGCCCGAGGCCTTCGCGTCTGGAGTCGAACTCACTCAACTCTACGCCGACAAAGGCTACGTCAACATCTACCTCACCGGGCGCCCTTACTGGCTGACCGGCATCACCCGGGGATGGCTCGAGCAGCTCGGCTACGCCGTCGGAAACGTCCACCTCACCGACTCCAACGCCGAAGCGCTCCCGAGCGAGGCCGGCGTCGGCACGTTCAAGGCCGAATACCTGAAAACTCTCACTGGTCTCGGTTACGTCATCGACTACGCCTATGGGAACGCGGCGACCGACGTCTACGCCTACGCCGTGGCCGGCATCCCTGCGAGCAAAACGTGGCTCATCGGCAGTGTCGGAGGCCAAGGCGGCACCAACGCCGTGGTCGACGACTGGACGGCGCACCTTGTCGAAGCCGCAGCGCATCCCGACGCCAACCAGCCCTTCTGATTCTTGCCAGCCTGCTTACAAACGCTTCCTGCGCCGTAAGCTCGAGCTCGCGCAGGATCGTCTCAAAGGGCTCGTGATCCCTTGCAATCACGGGCGGCCCCGTCTCCTCGGCGCCATCCGGTTCTGACACGGAAGCCTCGCGGTTTGCGGCGTCCTTCTCGTTCTCGTGCAGCTTGGCGTACTGGTCCGGCCCAATCGGTGCGCCGGTCTCCTGCTCCTTCTTGCGTTCCGGGTGACCGCGCTCGTCCTTCTTCGTCCCGTCGAAGGGGTTGGCGTAAAAATCCTTGGCCTCGTCCAAGACGTCGAGCGCCTCGACGAATTGGGGCGCCATGGCGAGCAACGTGGCGTGGTCCAGGACTCCAGTTTTTGTGGTTCCCGGCTGCCATTCGAGCAGCGCCTCGGCGAACTCCTCATCGATTTCTGAGCTCTCACCGAGCCCCAAGACCTGACGCGTGAGGCGCACGACCCTGGCCTGATAGCCCTTGGCCTTGTTCGCCGCAACCCGAGTCTCTAGCGACACCTTGCTCTCAGCCTCTTCTTGAGCTCGAGGCTCTGCCTCCTTGGCCTGGACGGCGAGGGTGGCGCTGGTTTGGGGGCCCTCCATCGAGGGCGCGACTCCGCGCCCGGCCTGCTCGGCCTGTTGCTCGTAGGCGTCACCCACCTGGCCGACCCCGCCAGTCAGTTGAACGCCCTGGCGCTGCTGAACGACGTGGGTGAGCTCATGGGCAACTCTTTTGCTGGCCGTTGACCGCTAGACAAAGAAATCCAAGTGGCTGGCCGCATAGAGAACTCAGTTGACTCTTATAGACAGACAGTCTCCTTGCTGGGGTTCGCCTCGCGAAACACCACGTTCTCCCCGTAGGTGTAGGCCTGCGCCCCCATCTCATCGCAAGCGGTCTCGGCCTCGGCCCCCGTGTGGGCACGGGTGGACGAAAAGTCGACGCCGAGCAGCGCCTCCATTTCTTCCGCAAAGGGCACGGCGTCGCCAGACGTCGAGGCCCCGTCGGCTGCGGCGTCGAGGAGCTCGGCGTTCGAAGGTCTGGCGCCCACGCCTTGTTTCATCTGGACGTCTTGCGCCCCCCCGTCAGCGTTGGCTTCGGCGTTGGCGTCGGCGAGCGCGCTGAGCTCTTGATGCAGCCGCTCGACTCCGGCGTTGCCCAAGACTCGCTGCAGCGCGGACATCGCCTGCCCGTAGAGCCGACCGCTCTGCACATGCAGCTCCAGGAGGCTGCCTCGTAGGTCCTCGGTTCGCGACATCTCGTGCAAGAGACTCGCCGACAGGTCCGTTCCGCGCGCTCCGCGAAGACGTTCGGAGAGGAGCTCGGGGAGACGGTCGAGGGAGAGTTGTGCGTCGAGCTCGTGGCCAGCCATGGGGTTCTCGCGTGCGAGGAGAGCCGTGGGCCGAACGGGGTGTTCGGCGGAGGGTTGGCTGTGTTGTCGGCCACTCGCCTGCAAAGGTTTCCTGATTTCTTCAAAAAATGAAGAAAGTGAGGCGCGACGTGGCCGAGAGCGGTCCAGGGTCCAGCACCGGCGCAGGGGACGGCAGCCGGACAAGAAACCGGCAGGCGCGCTCAGATGCGGGACCTCGAATCAACCGGGGAGCCGACTCCAGGCGCACCAGGTCGGCCGTGTTGTGGTGCGCGCGACCAGGAGCACCCAGACGACGTCGCCGGTCTCCTCGCCGGAAGAGCTGCAGGTCAGGACTGCTTTGTAGGAGTCGTCGTGCACGAATCCCAGAGAAAAACACAAACACAAAGCCAGCAGAGGCAGGAGAAGACGGGGAGAGTAGCTTGGTGTTTTCTCACCGCTGCGGCAAAAGTTTGCCTCCCAGCCGTCCGGCCAAGGCAATGACACTGCTTGGTTCTCGCCGAGCCCACAAGAGAAACCCCGCCGTGGCATCGCCGAAACGGCATGCAGGGACGGCGGGGCGGCTCATCTTCGTCCAGCGTTGTGCTCACGGCGAGGCGCTGGCGCAGGCTAGGAGGGGGGGGCAGCAACGCGCTGGAGGTGAGTCCGTGAACGCACATCATCGGGCAGTGCGGTGAGCTGACAGGGCGAAGCCGCGGTGGTCGTTGCGGTTAGACGACCGGAGTTGTTCCTGCGGGAGCCCTGAGGAGTCGTCAGGAAACAACCTGCCCATTTGAGCATCGCGAGAGGCGTGATGGCAGCGTCGGTCTGCTTCGACGATGCTGGGCATCGCCTGCATCGACCTCCTTGCCCTCCCACCTCTGACTTCGCCCAAATGCGCATTTTGTTCCCGGACGACGCCTAAGGTCGTCGAGGAGACGCACGAAGCTCGAGGCCGCGGATGACTCTGTAACGGCCCGGCCGCCTACTCGCAGCTCCAACGGCCGATAACGCTGACCTTGTCGCCATCCCAGGACTCGAGTTGGTCGCTCTCCCGCTCGCCTCCGATGAGCCGTGTCCAAATCTCACGCTGTCCGTCCCGGTCGAGGTCGACGTGGGCGAGCACCTCGAAGAGCTCGTGTTGCGACTCGTAGATGATGCGGAGCTCGTCGGAGCCTTGTGCTTGCAGGAGTAAGGCGCTCCAGGCCCAGGCGCCACCGAGCTCTTCGCCCCAGGTAAGCGAATAGATTCGCTCCGCTCGCCCGTCGCCGTTCAGGTCGAGCTCGATGGCTTGACGGACCATCAATTCGCCTAGTGCGTCGCCGGCTTTCTGACTGGCGAGCTCGGTCAGTCGTTGGAGCTGTTGCGAGGTCGGCGCGAACGATTTCGGAGCGCCCGGAGCCCCTGCGGCTGCCATTGGCCACCACGCGAAAGCAGGAGCCTCCGGCCAGCTCAAGGGCTCTGCCACCAAGGGCAGGATGCCCACCGCTGCGGTTCCGCTGCCGTCGGCCTCACAGCGCGCTTGGAAGGTGCCCTTCGACTTGACCTCACCGAGATCGCTGACCGAGATGGAGTCGCCCTTGGGGACCAAGGTGGCGCAGTCGCGTCCGGTCTCGAAAGGCGCGCCGAGGTCGCTGACACAGCCGAGCGGAACCAGCAGATCGGGGCCGAAGCGCACCATGAACACCGCCGGTGCGGGCGGTGGAGCCGTCTCGCTCTCGGGCGTCTCGACGGTGAAGGGCTTGCATCCAACCAGCACCACGGCGGCAAGCAGGAACCATAGATGGGAAGGCATCAAGCGCGCGCCTCCAGCATGAACTTCTGGTAGGTCTCGATGTCCGCGGGGCTGCCGAGGACGAGGGGAACGCGTTGGTGGAGGTCAGTGGGCATGATGTCGAGCACGCGCTCGTCGCCCGTCGTGGCGATGCCACCGGCCTGCTCCACGAGGAACGCCATGGGGGCAGCCTCGTACAGGAGGCGCAGTTTCCCCTGTCCAAAGTGTTCGTCTCGCCGATAGTCGCGTGGGTGCATGAAGATCCCACCATAGAGCAGCGTACGGTGCACGTCGGCGACCATGGAGCCGATATAGCGCCCGCTGTAGGGGCCAGCCTCAGGCGTCTTGAGGTACTCGACGTATCGCCGCGTGGGTTCGTCCCAGCCCGAGGAGTGGCCTTCGTTCACGCTGTAGATCTTGCCCTTGCGTGGAATCTGGAAGGACTCGTGGGAGAGCAGGAACTCGCCGACGGACGGGTCGAGCGTGAAGCCGTGAACGCCGTTGCCGGTCGAATACACCATCATGGTCGAGGAGCCATAGACCACGTAGCCGGCGGCGACCAACCTGTTGCCAGGCTGCAAGGCGTCGGCGAGGGTTCCATCCCCGGACTCAGAGAGCCGGTGGTGGATGGAGAAGATCGTTCCGACGGAGACGTTGGCGTCGATGTTGGAGGAACCATCGAGGGGATCGTAGGTCAGGACATACTTTCCCTTCTGATACTGGTCGGGGATCGTGATGAGCTGAGGCTCCTCTTCGCTGGCCATACAGCAGACGTGACCGCCGTGGTTCATCCCGTTGTAGATCACATCCTCAGCGTACCGATCGAGCTTCTTCACTGAGTCGCCCGAGGTGTTGATCTGCCCCTCCTCACCTCGCATGTTGATGAGGCCGGCCTGGTTGACCGCTCGAGAGATGATCTTGAAGGCGATGGTGAGATCCCAGAGCATGGCGGTGAGCTTTCCTGTGGCGTCTGGGTTGAGGTGCTGAGTTTCGATGAGGTGCCGTTGAACGGTGACGATTCTTTTCATTGCGTCCTTCCAAGTTGTTGCTCGCATCGTGCTCGCAACCCTTCGGGTTTGCACGACTCTTTGCCATCCATAGCTGCGATTTCTATTGCTGGCCGCAAACGACGATCGCAGCGGTGTCGAGCGAGCCGCTCGGTCCATTCAATAGTGTGTATTGGGACGTCTTACAATACAGCCCGCGACGTCACCAGTTCTTTTGTGGGCGGCCACGGTCGGCTTGCCGACAGGGTGGCCGCCTCGAAGAACCCTCTACTTGACGGTCACCAAGTCGATCGTGACTGCGGTCCCAGTCCCTCGCAGCAGGATCATCTCGGCCCTGCCCGACTCGAAGTGATGCTCGAGCTGTTGGATGGGGAACGCCGAGGCGGGGTTGTCACCGGCGTTAAAGAGCTTGATGAGCGAAGTGCCCGAAGGGAACGTGGCGAAGTCACTCACCGAGCTGTAGCTCAGGCTACTGGCCACCAAGGTCGTGCCCACATAGACGTCGAAGACAAAGGCGCCATCCAAGAGGTGAACGACCTCGGCCGCGGCGCTGCCGCTTTCGACCGTGGGGGCAGGGGTGTCCACCGACAGGATCCCCAAGCTGCTGTCCGAGACCTTGCCGACGAACGCGATCAGGTAGCCCTGATCGAGGAACTCGATGCGGTCCTCGAGCAAATTCGAGCTCGCCCCCGAGTTTCTCAGCGCGATGCGGCGGAGTCCGGGGGCGATCTCTTTCGATTCTGAGATCTCGCCGGCCTTTAGCGTCACCAAGCGATCGGTCTCGAGGAACACCTCGAGCGTGCCTAGGTCTTCGATACTGTGAATGAACCGCACCTGTGCGGTGGGCGCGGCGGGCTGATCGTCTGAGCAAGCATAGATCGAAACGAGCAACAGCGAGCAGATCGAACACCAAAGCCAATGGCGGTTCATAGACGTCTCCGGTCGAAGGGCAGCAGGCGAGTTGAGTCAGGCGCAAGGCGAGCCTCGCGCGAATGGCGGACAGCAGGGCAAACTCTAAGCCAAGAGTCGGGAACCCTCAACCCTCGCCTGCGTTGCAGGGCTCAAGGCACGTAGCCCACGCTGAAGACCGTCGTGGTCGTCGTACTGACGGCGGTACTGTGGGTCGCGGCAGTGCTCGAGGTGCCGAAGGTCAAGGCCGCCGAGAAGTCGACCCCAACTGAGAAGCCAGCCCCGACTTCCAGCCCGACCTCGCCGCCGAGCCCGACGGTTGGATTCAGCGTCCGTAGCCTATCGGTTACGCTGAGGTATTGCCCGCCCAACTCCATCCCCACTCCCCAAGAAAACCGTTCCCACTTGTCTCCGCCGCCCAAGAACAACCCCACCCCAAGAACATCGAGCGCAGGAGTGGGGAGAGTGATCGGATGCTCGAGCGTGGACGCGTGTCGCGACCAAGTGCCTCGCAGTCGCGCAAAGAATGGCCGGTAGCGCAGCCCAACCTCGGCCTGCAAGCCAAGCCCAGGCCCCCAAACCTCGGTGTCGCTGCCAAACAGCGCACGCCACAGCCCCCCCAAGGCGAAGGTCGGCCCGTCTAGCGGCCCCCAAGGGGGGGAGTCGATAGTTGGAATGGCGCCGATGACGTGGTGAATCACGGACCTGGCAACATCGAGCGCCAAGAGCGCGGCGACGACCCGCAACGCACTCGCTCGGCTCTGTGGAATGGCGACACAGACCGCAGCGCGGACGCGAATTCGCTGCGCCAGTACATTGGCAATTTCACTGGTCCGCTCGAAGTCGACGACGTCTTGGACGAACTGGATTTGCTCCGGTGAGGCGTCTGCTCGCCGCAACCGATAGCTCGCGTCGAGGTCGAGCAGACGCTCGAAACACCTCTCGGCCTCTGCGTCGAGACCGACCATGAGATAGCTCATGCCGAGCAACTCGAAGCTCTCCACGAGCGCTTGCAGCGGGAGCTCTGACGGCAGCTCCTCTCGCACGAGCAGAGGTCCTTCGAGAGTGTCGATCACACAGCGGTAATCGATGAGATCGTAGCAATCTCGGGCCACCCTTGCGCGCTCGACGAGGTCCTCCCTGCTGCCAGGGATCGACTGCGCACTCCCGCGGACAGGGTTCAACAAACCCAGCGCCAGCACTAGGGATGCGATCAACGAGGCCCGCACACGAGAGGGACGATTGCAGCGCAGGGCGGTCAACGGTTTCCAAGAGGCAGTAGGAATCAAAGCAACAGGCCGCAAACCGCAGAGTTCGCGTCCTTCGGGAATCAATGAACCAAGGGCTTTCTAAGCAGGAGAACCTTGAACTCTCGGGGTTTGAGCCCCATCACTCGCTCCTCGAGGGGGGTCCACCACAGCCCTTCGACGGCGTCCAGGTCAATCGCGAGCGCAGGGACGCGGGGCGGCTGGCTTCGAGCCGCCTCAGTGCTGGGAAGCGAGCGAAATCCGATCGCGAAGGCGTCCTCCATCAGCATGCTTCGCGTGTAGGCGATCTTGCGCAACATGGCACCCTGTTTCGAGAACAAGGAACGCAGCAGCCGAAACTGCGTGCGGCTCAAGGACAGCACCTCTACGGTGCCGTCGAGCTCCAAGAAGTCGGGGAGGTCGCAGACCGCGACCTCGAAACCAAGTGCGTCAGCGACTTGCTGTAAATGGCCAAAGTGGATCGAGACCTCGGCGTGAGCCAAATGGGTAGACTCCACAGGATACTTCCACAGGTGGCCGAACTCCGTGACAAAGGCTCGCCCTCCTGGAGCAAGAACCCTCCACGCCTGCTCGAGGAAAGCGATTGCGCCCGTGTTGAGCAGAAACGACTCGGGAGCGTCCGAGAGATCGAGCCCGTAACGTGCAATTTGCTCCAGCGCCTCGGGCGGCCCTTGGCAATCCAGCTCGCGGCCCTCCGACTCTTCTGACTCGTCCGACTCCTCCAGCTCCTCCAGCATCGCGTCTGGATCGCTCCAAACCCGCTCCGCTCCTGGGGCTCGCGCTTTGCTCATCCTGGCCGAGCGGAAGTCGGCGATCACCTCGTTGCAGACCAAGAGCTCCACACTTCCACTCGGCAGGTCCAAGGCCTGGCCATCCCCGGCGCGCACGTTGGCCATCGGAAAGCGAGCCAGCCGTTGGGTTTGGGAACGGCGCAGCTCTGGGGACAGGTCGACGACGGTGTAGCTGAAGTCCTTCAAGCGCTCTGTCAGAGACTCGACGAACCCCGAAGCAAAGATCCCAACTCCTCCTCCGACCTCGACGATGGTTGTGTGTTCTGCCCCTTCGCGCAGCCAACCCATACCAAAGAACACTTCGACCACCCGCTGCGCATACGTCAGGCCGCCCAGCGCGACGTGGGGTACTCGAAAGAGATGAGAGAGCGTGGTCTCGACGTCCTCGAACTGCTCGAGCGCGTTGGTGATGCCAGTCTGGTGGTATTCCTCCAAGTCGAGCAGCTCTCGCTCGCTCGCTCCCACCACGCTGGCCATCTCGGCGGCCACTTCGCCCAACCTCGCGAAAGGCATGCTGCTGGCGAGGTAGGGTGGGGGGGCGAGGGACTTGTAGAAGCTCCGTGGCACACTGTGGATCCGTGTGAGCTGTTGCTCGGAATGGGTCCACTCCGAGAGCAGTGTCAATACCTGCCTTTCGATGTTCGAGCGTTCACGGTCCGGGTTGTTGTGCGCTTCCTGCGCGCAACCCTTCGGGTTTACACGACTCTCCGCCATCCCTGGCGGCGAGTTCTCATCGACGAGGGCGTCGATGATGGACTCGACCGACCGTTCGTCGTCGATGAGCTTCCAAAGCCTCGAGGCCAGGCCGGTCAGCGTCAGATGTCGGGGGGGATGCTCCGGCGAGCGACCCACTGCGAGGTGTGTTTCACTCCCCACGTGCAACGCCACGCGCCACGGGGATTTCCACGGGATCCGCTCGACGAGTCGGCGCCACTCGTCCGCGCCCGCAGGGAGCAGGCAGTCGTGCTCGATGAAGGTGTCGACCACTTCGTCGAAGACCTCGGGGGCGAGCTCGTGTCCAACCTCGTCAAGGCACCGTGGAGACTCGAACTCGTCGAGCAGAAGCTTCAAGTCCAGCGACATCTCGAGCAGATAGCCGAAGAGATCGTGATAGAGGTAGAGCCTCTCTCGTTGCACGAACCATGAGAGTCGGCTGGATCGCACCCAAGTCTCTTTGGGTCGGACACGTCGTGTGGGCACCGTTGAGCCTGCCTGCGTTAGGGCGCGCCAGGAGCCACGGCCCCCAGCCACGCTGCTGTTGACCAGGACTCGCAATATGCAGCGTGGTGTGTGGTCAGCTCAACCGTCCGCTCAGAAAGAGTAGCTCGTCCCCATGATCCACTGGAACGCGATACGACCATCAGAAATCGGGTCACCGTAAGGGCTGTCGACGGGAACCGAGGTGCCGTCGTTGCCCAAGCCGGCGAAGCGCAGCTCGTTGTTGAGGCGCCAATCTCCGAGATAGAAGTCCACGCCTAGGCCGACGTATCCACCGAACTCGTCGTAGCCGTAGCTCGAAGGACCGTGCCGGTCGTCGAGGATATCGACAGCCGAGCTCATGAAGCCAAACGACAGGAATGACTGCCACCACGAAGGCTCGCCGAAGTAGTAGGCGGCGCCGAAGTTGCTGACCGAGCGGGTCTCGTCAAACGGCCTGTTGTCGGCCGAGCGAAAGACCGCATCCACCCCAAGGTCCACAGACCAATTGTGATCGAAGCGCCACTTCACGTTGAAGCCGAAGCCACCGTAGTTCGCCGTCCCGTCTGGGTCGATCCAGTCGTCCGAGGCGGTGAAAGAGCCCACGCGGAAACCCACTTCGAAGCCCGTCACGTCCCGCTCTTTGCGAGCCCAGTAGGCGTCGCGGACCTCGGCGGAGTCCGCATCGGCGGCCTGAGCGGTCGTGGGCGCAGGCGCCGCTGGCTCTTCCTTTGAGACCTCTTCGACGGGAGCGGGCTCGGTGGCCTTGCGCGAGACGATCTTCGGACCGGCATTGACCACCAGCGGCACCAAGAGGAAGACTCCCGCAACGAGAACAACCATCGTCGTTTTCTTCAGTTCAGTGGTTCTCATCTTGGCCTCGTTTCGGTCTGGAGTCCGCTTGCTCCGGTGGAGGGTTCGTCCGCAGGGTGGGGCCTCTGATTCACACTGCGCAACGGGTGACGCAACTCACACCCATTGCCCAGGACAGACGCTACGCCCAAACGGCGTCGACAATCGCTCAAAGACGATCCCAGCGTGACGCCGCCATCGTCTCGAGTCGTCTCGGGTCAGGTGCAAGCCCCGTGCCGGCCGCGGCATCACGTGGTGATGCGCACTCGAGCCGTCGGCGAGCCAGCCCTGTGCCGTCTCGTCACTTTGCAGACTGGCCTCGAATTGGTGGGCTATTCGTCCATGAAATCATACCGCTGAGAGCCGACAAACGTGTCCCCGCCCAGTCGGTAGGGGTAGATCGCGTGTTTGAAGTAACCGCTCACGGTCGCCCGCGGGGTGGCTCTGACCACGATCTCGGCGCCAGACCCATCGGGTTTGATGTTGACCTGAAAGCGGTTGTTCCCCTTCGTGAAGGTCACGACGTAGGAGTTCGGCTCTGGATTCTGGCCGATACCCGACACCGTCAAGCCGCTGATCGTCGAGTGATTGGCCTTGAGCTCTTTCATCGCCTCGTACACCTGCAGCGGGCTCTCTTTCACGCGGCTGTGCTGGAAGATGTTGCTGTTGTCGACTTCGACGAAGTACTCGATGACCTCGAAAGGCCACTGTACCAGCGCGCTCTCCGCATCACTGAAATCCCAAGGTGGGGTCTGCGCCTCGGCGTTTGCCGAGAGGAGCAAGACCAACACAGCGCAGACACCAAACCACGACATGCGTTTCTTCAGGGATGGATGATTCACGTCTGGATCCTCGCTCGATATGAGATTCGCGCGCTACTCGGCACCGAGCGGGCTCGAAACGAGACCGCTGGCGTGCCTACGTGCGATGAGTGAACGCGGACACAAGAGAAATGTCCTTTCGAAATCGCCCTTAGTCAAGGACGCTGGTGTGCTTCCCAACGTCTCGACCCATCTGCGACTTACGATCGCGTGCTGTTTTGAGCTTGGGTTCACCGCCAGCGACGGGTCACCTCGTCGCTCTTCTTCACCACTTCGAGCTGTGACACCCTTGTCAGGGCGCGATCCTCGACGACGGCGACGCCCTCGACATAGACCGTCCTGATGGCCTGAGTCGGGTCCGAATAGACGAGATGGTGGAGCAATCGCTGCGGCGGATGCAGCGCCGGGTGGTTCAAATCCAACAGCATAAAATCGGCGTGATAGCCCACGGCGATTCGACCGACCGACGTCCCCGTCGCGGTCGCTCCTCCTCGAGTCGCAAGCGGCCAGCACTCCTCGGCCGTAATGGCGTCGCCGCGCGACAGACGAGACTTTTGCAGCAGCGAGGCGAGCCTCAGCTCGTCGAACATGCTCAGGCGGTTGTTCGAGGCTGGGCTGTCGGTCCCCAACGCCACGGGAACCGAGGCGTCGAGCAGCTCTCGCAACTTGAAGAAGCCACCGCCGACGGCGAGGCTGCTCGCGGGCGTGTGCACGACACACACGCCCGAGTCCGCCAAGAGCGCGATCTCGCTGGCGTCGATGGCGTTGGCGTGGACCGCAGTGAGCCGTGGGCCGATGATTCCCAGCTGATGCAGAAAAGCCACTGGGGGGCGGCCGTGCTCCTGAATACACTCATCGCGCTCACCCTGGCCGGCGGCGACGTGCAGGTACATCCGCGAGCGGTTCTCGATCGCCAATTGCCAGGCGGCTTCCAGCATCTCCACGCTCGCCGCGTGCATCGAGTGGGGAGCTGGCAACACGACGACGGTTGGGTTGTCCTCGTAGGAGGCAACCAGCTCGGAGGTGTTGCGAACCGCCAACGCGACGGGCTCTCTGAAGGCGTCGGGGCCGCCCTGCCAGTCGAACATTCCGCGCGCCAAGACCAGGCGGATGCCAACCTCCTGAGCGGCGTCGATGATGGCGCGGGCAAAGTCGTTGCCCTTGTAGTTCATGTAAAAGAAGTCGACCACGGTCGTGATGCCGTTGAGCAGCATCTCGCTAAAAGCCTGACGAGAACCCGCGAAAACGTCTTGCGGCGAGAGGTCCAAGGCCAAGCGATAGATGCCACGCTCTCGCCACTGATAGAACGAGAGATCGTCGATGAACCCCCGCAGCAGCACGTGGAACGAGTGTGTTTGGCTGTTGACGAGGCCGGGAACCATGAACATCCCTTCCAAACGGATGACCGCAGGGGAGTCGTCGTCGATGGGAGGAATGGAACGCAGATCGCGGTGGACGGCGGTGAACCGCCCGTGCTCGACCAGGAGCAAAGGCCACTCGACGATCGTGCCATCGATCAGAGCATTTTCTGGCTGGAAATATTTGGCCATTGCATCACCTGTAGGCGTCACGCTCAAACGCGAGAGTGTCGGCGCACAGTCTGGCGGCGATGGAATCGGAAGGCAACCTTCCTCGAGTCACCCCAGTGTTCCACTGGTAAGGTTGCGTCGCCAATGATAGTGGGCCTTGGACTGTGACAGGCACCCTGCCAGCGACCCCATCGAGTCGAGGAAACGTTGGGTAGAAAGAAGGACAGCGCTCTCAGACGGCTCCAGCGTGTCGTGCTCAAGACTCTGCGCTCGCGTAAGCTGATCCTCGTCGAGGTTGGCGCTATCGCCATTGCTGGGGCAATCCTCACCTTGGTTCCGCAAGCCACAGGGCCGGCAACAGAGACCGCTGCGTTCGAGACGGCGTTTCCCTCGCTGACTCCGATTCTGCAGGCCATTCAGTTCGACCGGGTCCTGTGGAGCACCTGGTTCTTGTTCATTCTGACCCTAAGCTGCGCTTCGCTGGCCGTGGTCCTGAACGACCAGTTCCGCAAAGCGCTGAAAATCTGGCTCCGTCGCCCCCGGCCGTCGCACTTCGCGCGGGCTCCCTACCGTCTCGAATTCGAGCGCCCAGCCCGCAGCGACACGGCGCCCGTCGAGACGCTCGAGCGACGTGGCCGAATCGCCGTATGGGGTCTGCCCATGTTGCACCTCGGCCTGCTCACCGTCGTGCTCGCCGGTGTCATCCGCATGCTCTGGGGACAAGACGCCGTGGTCGACTTGATCGAAGGGGAGACGCTGCCGACCTCCCCAACCGCCTATGGTGCGCAATGGAACGGTCCCTTCGCCGGTGAGTTCTCGTTCGCGGACCCCATCACCTTCGAGGAGCTCGACCTCGACTTCTACGAATCCGGGCGGCTGAGAAACATCTCTGGCCGCGTTCGGGTCGGAGAGGGCATCTTTGCGCGTGTCGCTATCAACGAGCCCCTGGTCTTCGGCTCCCGGCAGCTCTACCTCTCGCAAACCTACGGTCCGGCAGCCATCGTCGCCGTCGAGGTCGGAGGTGTCACCGAGAACATCGGAGTCCCAATGAGCCTAGAAGGCAAAGACTTCGTCGGACTCACTTTCGTGCATGGGATGGAGCTCAGGCTGCGTGGCCAGGGGCCGTCGTTTGGCGCGCTGCAGGTTCGCCTGCTCAAGGACGGCGGTTTGGCCTTTGTCGGCAGCCTTGCCCCAGGACAAAGCGCAGAGCTCCCCACAGGGGGCCGAATCGCGCTGCTGGATATCCGCAAGTGGGCGCGCTTCAATGCCAGCCGAGATGTGGCTCTGTGGTTGGCCTACACGGGGTTTGGGTTGATTACCCTCGGCGCCCTGCTACTCTTCGCCGTGGTGCAGGTCGACACCTACCTCAAGGTCAGCGCAGGGGAAGACGGGAGAGAGCTGGTCTTGGTCGCGATGCGTCCAAAGCGCTTTGTCCCGCTCTTCAAAGAACGCTTCGAGGCGCTCGTCCAAAGCGAAGGACACGTCGGCGCGCTCAGCGCAATGGCTCACCTCTCGACACCACACGACGAAGATTGATTCCAGTGCTACCAAGAGGAACACACAGAGGAACGCAGGACATGACAGACATTATTGGCAAGTCATGGAGCAACGAGGAGCCGCTTCGTACGAACGATCGAGGCGAACACTGGACAGAGCGTCGCCGTCGCCGGAGCTGGTCGTATGCTCTCCTCCTCGCCTTCTTGGTCGCGGGATGCAACAAGCTCGAGGTCATTGAAAAGACCTTTGGAGAGAAAGAAGCCATCGCGCTCGTAGAGACCTACAACCAGACCACCATCGAGGCCTTTCGCACCGGCGACGCTCGCTTGGTAGAGCCCGTCGCTGGACCCGATGAGGCCACGAAGCTCACAGGGCTCATCGGCGTCAAGCTCGACATGGGGACGACCCTCGACTCGCGCCTCGAGACCTTCACCGTCTCCTCCGTCGAGGCCGTCGACGCCGGGTTCGTCGTGAACACACAGGAGCGATGGTCCTACGCCGATAGGAAGATCGGGAGTGGGGAGCAAGTCGGCGAAGGCAGCGTCGACACCTACGCGATGGCTTATACCCTCAAACAATTCGACGGCATCTGGAAGGTCGACCACATCGAGTTCCTCGCGCCCCCCAACGTGGGCCGAGAGGTCGCGCCTCTGCAAGCCCCGCTCTCGGTCATGCACGGGCAGGTCAAACCCGTCGAAAAGGAGGCCGAGTGAGCCGCTTCGCGATCGAGGTCATGCTCCACTGGGGGGCTGTCGCGTGCTACATCGTCGCGCTCGCCATCTTCGCCCATGCGATCGTCTTCGAGCACCCGAAACGAGTCCGGTTCGCCCAGCTCGCCCTCTTCATCGGCCTGCTCGTGCACGCCGTCGCCCTGGTCATTCGCTGGATCGCCGCAGGGCACGGTCCTTACATGCTCAAGTACGAGGTCCTCTCGTCCAACGCCTGGATCGCGGGGCTCCTCTTGCTCTTCTTCGTCTGGCGACGCCCACGCTGGGCGTTTGCCTCCCTCATCATCGTACCCGCCATGATCTTGATGGTGGCGCTGGCGCTGTTCACCAACCCAGATCTCAGAGAGCTGCCGCCAACCCTCCGCTCGGTCTGGCTCACTTTCCACATCCTGTTCAACAAACTCGCAGCGGGCTCCTACCTGATGTCCGTTGCGACCTCGGTCGTCCTCCTGAAGAAGAACAAGGAACCCGAGAAGCAGAGCGCTTGGATGCGGAGCTTGCCCGCCCCAGAAGCCCTAGAGGCGTTCACGGCACGCTTCATCGGGTTTGGGTTCATTTTCTGGACCATCACGATTGGCGCAGGTGCCATCTGGGCCAACGAGTCTTGGGGACGTTACTGGGGATGGGACCCCATCGAAACCTGGTCGCTCATCACTTGGCTAGGCTACGGAAGCTACCTACATCTTAGGTATTTCTTCAAGATTCGAGGGACCACCTCGGCTTGGCTAGCCCTGACCTGCTTCGCCATTGCTGTCCTGACCATCTTTCTGCTGCCCTTCGCCATCCCTTCGTTGCACTCTGCGTACTTCCAGTGAGTACGGAATTGTTTGATTTTCGTTGACAGCACAAGGCCTGGCTGATTTTTCTTGCTCTGTATCGTGCGCTTGGAAACTCGAGGCCTCGATGATCGCGTCAAAGAAACTGAAGGTTCTCCTCATCACTCCCCCCTACCATTCCGGCGTCGTCGAATCGGCGGGGGTGTGGATGCCCGTCGCCTTGGTCTACCTGGCTGGCATGCTCCGCAAGCACGGCCACGAGCCGGTGATCTACGACGCCATGTCATACTTCCACGACCACGCCCGCATCAAACAGGAGCTCGTCGGGCAGGCGCCCGACATGGTCGCGCTGACCGCCATCACGGCGTCAGTCAACGACTGCCTCGGCGTCTGTCGCAGCGCCAAAGAGGTCAATCCGAACATCGTCACGATTATCGGGAATCAGCACGGGACCTATATGTGGCGCCAGATGTTGAACGAGAACCCGGAGCTCGATCTGGTGGCCAGAGGCGAGGGCGACTTCACCATCGGCGACCTGGCCGATGTCTTGGGCTCTGGCGGAGCGCTCTCCAGCGTCGCCGGAATCGCCTACCGCGAGAATGGCGTCCCCACTTCGACCCCACCGCGCGGCCTCACGCAGGACCTCGACGAACTCCCCATGGCTTGGGACCTCATCGACTGGCCGACCTACACCTATCGACCCCGGCCTGGCTCGACGCTGGCCGTGGTCAGCTCATCCCGTGGCTGCATGCAGGAGTGCTCGTTCTGCTCCCAACAGCTCTTCTGGCGCAAGACCTGGCGCGGGCGAAGCCCCGAGAACTTCGTCGCCGAGCTGCAAACCCTCGCCACTGAGTTCGGGGTCACCGTCGCCATGCTCTCCGACGAGACACCAACCACGGATCCAGTGCGCTGGGAGCGCATCCTCGACCTCCTCATCGAGCGTCAAGTCGGCGTCGAGCTCCTCATGGAGACCCGCGTCGACGACATCCTCAGAGACGAGGCCATCCTCCACAAGTACGCGAAGGCAGGGATCAGCCACATCTACGTGGGCGTCGAGTCGACCATCCAGTCCACTCTCGACACCTTCAAGAAAAAGATCACGGTCGAACAGTCCAAGCGCGCCATCGAGTTGATCAACCAGCACGGCATCGTCTCCGAGACCTCGTTTGTGCTCGGAATGCCCGACGAGACTCCGGAACGCATGCGCCAGACCATCGAGCTGGCCAAACACTACGGGCCAGACCTCGCCTTCTTCCTCGCCATCACGCCTTGGCCCTACTCGCAGCTCTACGACCAGCTCAAAGACCACATCGAGGTGACCGACTTCAGCCGCTACAACTTGGTCGAAGCCGTGCTCAAACCCGACGCCATGACCGTCGACGAAGTCACGAAGATGCTTGGCGTCGCCAGCCACCAGTTCTACGCCGACAAACTGAGCCGTCTAGACGAGCTGACACCGGCAAAGCGCGAGTTCATGGTCAAGGTGACGCGGATCCTCATGAAGCACAGCTACCTCGCCGCAGAGATGCAGGGACTCACCAGCCACATGCCGGATTTCGTCAAGACGATGCTCACGGCCATGGATGCCGCCGAGGAGGCTCTGGAAGCCAGTAAATTGCAGCCCCAGGATTAGAGCGGCTTGGCCGCTCTAATCGAGCTGCGTGCAGACCGCCCGGATCGAGTCCATGACGGCTCCGGAGCGGCCCTCGATGCCGGTCAGCACATAGCCCTCGGGACAGGTCAGGTTGAAGGGTGTTCCACCGGGGCCGCCGGCGTAGTCGCTCTTCCAGGTCC
>Ga0210044_10003971_pt1 | contig 20943 bp, 17 predicted proteins | sample CryGey13umfilter_2_FD_183959 | JGI IMG/M metagenome (GOLD analysis project Ga0210044, IMG submission 183959) | Groundwater microbial communities from aquifer in Utah, USA - Crystal Geyser 4/9/14 3 um filter (SPAdes) (version 2) | ecosystem: Environmental > Aquatic > Deep subsurface >... | reverse complement strand
AAGTTCAGACGCGCACGAATGGTGTAATGACTGGAGAACTGTCTCGGGGACCTGCTCGGTGAAAATACAATACCGGTGAAGATGCCGGTTTCCTGCAGTTAGACGAAAAGACCCCAGGAGCTTTACTGCAACTTGATATTGAGGATACGGTCACGATGCGTAGCATATGTGGGAGACTTTGAAGTTTCGCTTTCGGGCGAGATGGAGTCGTCAGTGAAATACCACTCTTCTAGATTGTATTTTCTAACCTCGACGGCAAAAACGGCGAGAGACAGTATCTGGCGGGCAGTTTTAGTGGGGCGCTATCCTCGAGGACGCGAAATAATTCGTTTCCTCGATCCGTGGCGCCCCCTAGGTGGTTCACACCAAAACAAATAAATAAGGGGGACCATAGTGAGCAATTGCTATGAGAAAAGTTAGCTAATATCGGTGAAATCCTATGATAAAATAGGACAATACCGAGGGAAATTCTTAGGAATACCCGTAGAGACTAGACGCTAACCATCCTGAGCAAAGTCGAAGGATGAAGATATAGTCCGATCTTACTGGTAACAGTAAGTCTTGCGAAAGCGAGAACCCATGAACACTAAAATTATTCGTGAACTCAAGAAGAATTTATCTCTGACGAAACGCCAGCAAGAAATAATTGCCGGGACATTGCTTGGAGATGGTCATCTTGAGACACAAGATAGTGGTAAGACATACAGATTAAAGATCGAGCATTGCAATGCACAAAGCGAATATCTGAGATGGTTTTGCCAAGAGTTCAAATCGTGGATACCAAGCGAACCATACACAAAGATCAAAAATGGCAAAGTGTATGTAGGAATGAGAACTTATTCTCACCAATCACTTCAAACATTCGGAAAGATTTTCTACCAACAAGGCAAGAAGATAATTCCTAAAGTGATTGAAAAATTACTCACCCCGCTTAGCTTGGCAATTTGGTTTATGGATGATGGCTCACTCAAATCTACTCGGCATCGAACATATGTCATACATACGCTCGGATACGAGAAAAAGGAGGTGGGAAATGTGCAAAAGATCTTACTTAAATAAAAAGTTTGGTCTGCATACATCACTACATAGTCAGAAAAGGAAGTATTGGAGATTGTACATACAGTCTCAATCGGCAGAGCAATTCAAAAAATTGATTGAGCCGTACATTCTTCCATCTATGAGATATAAATTGGGGAACGTAATGCCTAAAAAGTAACGGAGGAGTCTAAAGGTTGGCTAGGCGCGAATGGAAACCGTGCCGATAGTGTAATGGCACAAGCCAGCTTAACTGTGAGACGTACATGTCAAACAGATGCGAAAGCAGAGCATAGTGAACCGACGGTCCGCGTTAGATGCGGCCGGAGATTATCGGATAAAAGCTACCCTGGGGATAACAGGCTGGTTGCGCCTAAGCGTCCATAGCGACGGCGCAGTTCGGCACCTCGATGTCGGCTCAACTTATCCTGGAGGTGGAGAAGCTTCCAAGGGTATGGCTGTTCGCCATTTAAAAAGTTACGTGAGCTGGGTTCAGACCGTTCAGGTTGTGATAAATCATAATTTGAACAATCTGAATCCCTAGGACTAGAGGAGAGACCAAACCAATCACGGCGGCTGTGGATAGAAATATTCACAGACAAACTGACTAATATCGGTGGAGTCCTAACCCAACACATGTTAGGATAATACCGAGGGAAAATGAATCTTTCTGTTCAACAAAGAGCTTATATAGCAGGGTTTTTGGATGGTGATGGCAGTATTTATGTCCGCGCTAAGCCAAACAACTCTTATAGGTTTGATTATCAGATTGCTCCAAGCATCATACTTTTCCAATCGGAAAAGTCGGAAGATGCTTTGAGACGATTGCATGGAATGATCAATCTGGGCTATATAAGAAAAAGAAAAGACGGAATTCTTGAGTTGACTATCAACAAGATGGCCGAGATAAAAGAATTTCTATTGATCGTTGAACCGTTCTCGATTTTTAAGAAAAAACAGATTTCTCTAATGAAGAAAATTCTGTCTTTGAAGGAAAAAGTGGAGAATGAGAAAGATTTCCAATCTTTATTGGCTTTAGTTGATTCTTATAGAGAATTGAACTATTCCAAAAAAAGAAAGAAAATTTGCCCGTAGAGACTAAACGTCAGGTATCTTAGCTCGTAAGAGAAAGATAAAGTTATAGTCCATTGCACTTAGTAATAAGTGGAAACAAGCGTGAGACAGGTTGGACTCCTATCTTCTGCAGGCGTTCGATTCTTGAGGGGATTTGATTTTAGTACGAGAGGACCAAATTGAACCGATCTCTGGTGTGCCTGCTGTCCTGCCAAGGGCACCGCAGGGTAGCTAAATCGGGAAAGGATAAATTCTGAAAGCATCTAAGAATGAAGCCAACCCCAAGATTAGGAATCGTTGAGAGCCCTAGGAGATTACTAGGTTGATAGGCGCTAGGTGTAAGCACAGCAATGTGTTGAGCCGAGGCGTACTAATTGCTCGAATCCTATTAGGAAACATAGGAATCACTTCACTAACTCTGTCTTGCTAAATGAAATCAACCCCTCGACTTCACTCCCTCGATATAATTCGGGACAAGTCGGGGTAAATTTGCAATTTATCAAATGTTTTGTTTTGGTGGCTCGACGCAGGGGTCACACCCGTTCTCATTCCGAACACGGAAGTTAAGCTCTGTAGTACCGATGATACTCGCAAGGGGAAAGTAGGTAGCCGCCAGAACAAAGTATTTGATACACTATATATATGAATCAATGGTCTATAGAACGCAAAAGAATTATTTTTTCTATTGTTGCTCTTGCTCTCGTCACTTTAATTGGCGCCCCTCTATTTTTCTGGCTGTATGATGCTCCAACTTGTTTTGATACTAAACAAAACGGTGATGAGACCGGTATTGATTGTGGTGGCTCGTGTAGATTGCTCTGTACTGCCGAATCGTTGCCACTTGTTCTCAATGGTGACCCTCGGGTACTGAAGGTTTCCGAAAACACTTTTGAAGTGGTTGTCTCTGTTAATAATACAAATACTCTCGGAGAGATTTATCGAGCTGGTTATACCTTTAAAGTTTATGAAGCACAAAATACTATACCCATTAAGGTGATAGAAGGAGATACCTTTGTTCCCAAGGGAGCTACTTTCGCTATATTTGAAGGACCGTTTAATCTTGGAGAAGGGGTAAAGCCGACAAGAGTCACCTTTGAATGGAAAGAGGACAGCCTTGTCTGGCAGAAAAATGTTTCCCCTGTACCGGAGCTTAAGGTGGAGGGGCTCAATCTCTCACGTGAGATTACCAGCCCGCATTTGGATGCCAATATCACCAATTTATCTCTAGAAAATGTTTCTAATATTGATCTCATCGCCATTGTCTCCGACGAGTCTGGCAATATCTATGCTGCCTCTAAAACTTTTATAGAAACACTACCGGCAGGCAAGACCGCCCCGCTCGTATTTACTTGGCCAGAGCCCTTTAGAGAAACGGGGAACAATATTTGTGACTACCCAGCAGACGTGTCTCTAGTGATTGATCGCTCTGGGAGTATGAACGACTTGGGGCTAAATCCACCTCAACCACTGACTGATGTTAAAAATACCGCTCTCTACTTTATTAGCCAATTTGGCAAAAATATTCAACATTCTCTCGTATCCTTTGCCAATGAATCCAGTCAGCCAATAGACGCGACCCTAGGCTTTAATCTGATAACTATTCGTCAAGCAGTCAATGATATCTCGATAGCCACCACTAGTGCCCAGAATACAAATATTGGAGCCGGTATCTTGTCTGCGAGAGAGGAATTAAATTCATTAAGACATAGAAAAGGGACTGACAAAGCCCTCGTTCTTCTTACAGACGGGGTTGCCACTTTGCCCGACAAGGCAGGAGTTAAGGATTATCCCAAGACCCATGCTCTAGAGTCGGCAGAGTTAGCAAAGAAAGATGGTATAAGTATTTATACTATTGGTTTGGGCAAAAACGTCGATGTAGATTTATTGAAAAGGATTGCAACTTCTACATCCGAAGCTTATTTCGCTCCTTCTACAAATGAACTCAACGACATCTATCAACAAATCGCAACCAAGATTTGTAAAATTGGTTTAGCCAAGATAAATGTTTATGTAAGAATTTTCCCAGACAGGAGTTTCCTAAAATGATTGAAACAATAGTTCAGTTTAAAGACAGGCTTCATGTTGACTGGTATATGTTTGTACCGGCATTTCTCATCTCTCTTGCAGGCTTGGTCACGATGAATTCTTTTTCTGGAGAAAATCAATTTATTTTTCGCCAGAGCATTTGGTTACTTTTTTCGCTTATTATATTTTTTGTCGCGACCACAATTGATTGGCGGTTTCTAAGAGGGACTAAAGTTCTTGTTTCCATTTTTATCATTACTCTCGGAGTCCTTCTTGTTCTCCTTCTAGCTGGACAGTTCACTGGAGGGGCAAGAAGCTGGTTTCAATTTGGAGCCTTTGCCCTTCAGCCTTCTGAAATTGCTAAACTGGTTATTATTCTCATGCTCTCTAAGTATCTTTCACGTAGGCACATAGAGATAAAGAACTTGCGTCATATTCTAGTCTCTGGCGTTTATACCTTTCTCATTTTCGGTCTAGTCTTTTTACAACCGGATTTCGGTGGGGCGATGGTTATTTTTGGAATATGGTTAGGTATGGTTCTAGTTTCCGGTATTTCCAAGAAGCACCTCGCTTTCGTCGCTATTTTAGGTATAGTTGTCTCTGCCATTTTATGGACATTTGTTTTCGCTCCATATCAGAAGGCTCGCATTGTTTCTTTTATTCATCCTCTCGCAGATATCCAAGGCGCCGGTTATAACGCTTACCAGTCGACGATTGCTGTAGGTTCAGGAGAAATTTTCGGTAAAGGGATTGGGCAAGGGAGTCAGTCGAAACTGGAGTATCTCCCGGAATATGAAACTGATTTTATTTTCGCGGCTTTTGCTGAAGAGTGGGGCTTTGTTGGTACGGTGATTTTGCTTTCGCTTTGTCTTATCTTACTTATAAGAATTACGAGTAATGCTGGGTTAGCTGCAACTAATTTCGAAACTTTCCTAGGCTTTGGTGTGGTCGCGTGGTTTGCTATCCAAATTACAGTCCACGCGGGTATGAATATGGGGGTTTTACCTGTGACGGGCCTCACCTTCCCTTTTATGAGTTACGGTGGATCACACTTAGTCACAGAATGGTTCACGTTGGGGATACTCTCTAGCACGAAGCGTCACTCACAAGGGCCGAGACTCTAACCTAATATAAGGCGAAAGTTTTTGTAACCATTTGTTCGAAGGAAAAATTTTCTTCTATAGAAGATTTTAAATTTGTGCCCAGCCGTTTTCTAAGCTCCTTGTCTTCCGCTAAGAGGACAAGAGTAGAAAATAGAATTTCATCATTCTCAACTGGAACCAAGACCCCATTTCTTCCACTCTCGATAATTTCCGGTATACCTCCAACGGGTGTTGCTATAACCGGTAGTTCGGCAAGCCCGGCCTCAAGAATTCCGTATGGTAGAGCTTCAGAGCGAGAAGGCATACAGAAAATATCAAAGTTAGAAAGCAATGACCTTGCGTTTTCTACAAACCCCATGAAAATAATTGAATCGGAAATACCCAAGTTTCTGGCCATATTTTCGAGGTTAGACCTCTCTTCTCCCGTTCCGATGATGATAAGTTTAGCTTCGTATTTTTTGATAAACTTTTTCCACGCGAGAAGTAAAACATCCAACCCTTTTATTTTGTGCAGTTCAGATGTGGTGCCAACTGTAAATGTTTTGTCACTACGTTTTACAAGATCAAAATTTGATACCCCGTTATGAATAAGAATGAGCTTGTTTTTTATAAAAGGCCACCCTCTTACATCCTTTCTTGTTTTACTAGACACACAGATAGTCTTATATGACAGGAGTATTGTAATCCAAGTAAAAAACTTTATGATATTTTTCTGCCGTCGTGGTCGCGGTTCATTGAAAGCCCAACCATGTCCGGTAAAAATAATTTTCTTCACGCCTGCAATTCTTCCAGCCAGCGCGCCCAACCCACCCATCTTGGAGCTATTTACATGAAAGACTTCTGGCTTCTCCTGTTTCAAGATTTTTACTATTTGAAAGAAAGATTTGACCTCTTTTATTATAGAGATGTCTCTTTCGAGGTTATCGAGCGTTACGACTTTTATTTCGTTTTCATTTAATTTATCTACCAGTTTTCCTGCTTGTCCACAAAGTACCACAACATCATGTTTTTGCCTCTTAGCTTCAAGAGCAAGCTCAAAGACGTAACGTTGCGCGCCACCAAAATTTGATTTAGTGATACCGTAAAGGATTTTCATAAGATATAGCCATTATAAATGTTTTATTGTATAATGCACGTTTATGAGTTTTCTAAATAGGAAAGAGCCCCTTATCCTTCTTTTAGGCGACATCGGCTCTTTTGTATTGGCGCTTTGGCTATCTCTCTTTATCCGAAACTTGGAAGTACCATCTCAAGATCTTTTTCTAATACACTTACTGCCATTCGGCCTTCTTTTCATTGTCTGGATCTTTGTTTTCTATATATCTGGTTTGTATGAGAAACATACGACCATTCTTAAGTCTAGATTACCCAGTATTCTTGGTAGTACACAACTTGTAAACTCTGCTGTGGCTGTGGCATTTTTCTACCTGATACCTTTTTTCGGTATTACACCTAAAACAGTTTTGTTCATTTATCTTTTTGTTTCTTTCGCCGTCGTTCTATCCTGGAGAATCTACGGTTACTTTATTATCGGTCGTGGTCGTCCTAGCAACGCTATTCTTATTGGTTCTGGAGATGAGATGAAAGAGTTACTCGAAGAGGTTAATAGTAATCCAATTTATAGTATCAAATTTATTTTTTCGGTAGACTTAAATCGTGCCGATGAAAAAGGTTTTTGGGATGAGATTATCTCTCACATATATTCTGAAGACGTTTCCGTCATCGCCATCGATCTTTCTAATAAGAACGTAGAACCGGTCTTACCCCACCTCTATAATCTTATCTTCTCTAAAATAAGCTTTGTCGACATGCACAAAATTTATGAAGATATTTTTGACAGAGTCCCGCTCTCCCTCATTAAATACAACTGGTTTCTTGAAAACATTTCCACAGAGCCCCGTGTTACTTACGATGCATATAAGCGTATAATGGATATTGTTATTTCTCTTCCTCTCACTCTTCTCTCTCTTATTTTTTATCCATTTGTTTGGTTGGCCATTAGACTTGATGATGGCGGGACTATTTTTGTAAGACAAGAACGTGTAGGTAGACGTGGGCAAGCTATCAGTCTTTTGAAATTTCGTTCAATGGAAAGAAATGATTTGAATCTTGGTAGTGATACTCATAGAGAGAACAAAGTGACACGTGTTGGCAAGTTTCTTCGTGATACTCGTATTGATGAGTTGCCACAACTCTGGAGCGTTCTTAAGGGAGAGATGTCACTTATCGGACCGCGACCAGAGCTTCCTTCTGGCGTGGCGCATTACATTAAAGAGATACCATATTACAATGTTCGTCACTTAATCAAACCGGGACTTTCTGGTTGGGCACAGATTTACCAAGAGAAACATCCTCATCATGGAATAGATATTTCCGAGACAGCAAACAAACTTTCATATGATCTTTATTACATCAAAAATCGCTCACTACTCTTGGATATTAAAATAGCTCTACGCACACTTAAAACGCTTGCTTCTATTGCGGGGAAATAATATTTATGAAAAAGATATTAGTTACTGGAGGAGCGGGGTTTATCGGGTCTCATTTAGTTCGAGCTTTAAGGGCACTAGGCCACGATGTTGAAATTTTAGATATTATTCATGACCCCAGAAATGATATTCGCAACCTTGAATGGATAAGGTCAAAATTTGATGGTATTCAATACGTTTTCCATCTAGCAGCATTAACCTCGGTTCAGCTTTCTATCGAACAGCCTGTAGAAACAAATCTTACTAATCTCGGCGGGACCTTAAATGTTTTAATTGCCGCGAAAAACGCTGAAGTTAGGCGTATAATTTTCTCCTCATCGGCAGCTGTTTATGGAGAACAAGAGAGGTTACCCGTGCATGAGGATGCTAAGACCTATCCTATGAGTCCTTACGCTATCCAGAAATTTGGTAGTGAAGAATATTTAAAACTTTTCTCCAAAATTTACAATTTAGAGACTGTTTCTCTAAGATATTTTAATGTATATGGCAGTGGGCAAAATCCAAGTGGTCCATATGCCTCTGTTATTCCAAAGTTTATTGAACAGAGGAAGCATAAAAAGCCACTTACTATTATTGGAGACGGTTTATCTACTAGAGATTTTGTAAATGTTTCTGATGTTGTTTCTGCTAATATTTTAGCTATGGAGAGTAATAAAGTAGGAAAAGGGGAAGTAGTAAATATAGCTAGCGGTATGTCAACTTCTGCAAATCAAGTGGCAGAATTGATTGGTGGGCCCATTGAACATCTCCCTCAAAGACTTGAAATAAAAGATAGTGTTGCGGACATAAGTCTTGCCAGCAAACTTTTAGATTGGTCCCCCAAGGTTGGTCTAGAGAGTGGTATCAAAGAGCTTCTCAAATAGCCTTATTTATGTATAATGCCTAAATAATGACTTCTTGGAAACATATCTGGATTTCTCTCTCACTTATAGTAGCTTTCGGTCTTCTTGGGTTTTTCGTTGTTCGGGGAGATGGCTTTGGTGGCAAATTTCCATTCCGTTTCGGCCTTGATTTGGTTGGGGGTACGGAACTTATCTATCGGGCAGACACCTCCAATGTGGAAAACATTCCTGATGCCATGGAGAGTCTCAAAGAAGTTATTGAACGCAGGGTCAATATTTTCGGTGTTTCCGAACCATTGGTTCAGACAGAAACTGCCGGTTTAGCTTCTGGTTCTAGAGATGAACGTTTAATAGTTGAATTACCAGGAGTTACGGATATTAAATTAGCTGTCGAACTTATCGGAGAGACCCCCATTCTTGAGTTTCGTCTTGCCCGGGAGAATACTCAAAACATTTTGGAGACAAATCCAGATGCTTCTATTGACGAACTTTTTGAATCCACCGGTCTTTCTGGACGTTATCTCTCTAGAGCTAGAGTAGAGTTTGACCAAACCAGTGGCGCGCCACTAGTGGGTCTTGAGTTTAATAAAGAGGGCAGTGAACTTTTTGCCAAGATTACTCGTGAGCATAAGAATGAAATTTTAGCCATCGTGCTTGATGGCGCGGTGATCTCGGCCCCTGTCATTATAGACGAAATCAGTGACGGGGTGGCCCAGATTACCGGTTCCTTCACTCCAGTTGAGGCCAAAGAACTTGTGCGTGACCTTAACTACGGGGCTCTTCCTGTCCCCATCAAATTAGATGCGACAAAAACCATAGGCGCGACACTAGGCGAGCAAGCGCTTGATGCCGGTGTAAAGGCGGGCATGATAGGTTTCGTCATTTTATTAATTTTTATGGTGCTCTGGTATCGCCTGCCCGGTGTAGTGGCAGGCGTAGCACTTGTTTTATACGCCATCCTTTCGCTCGCTATCTTTAAACTCATACCCGTCACGCTCACTGCGGCGGGTCTTGCTGGCTTTATCCTTTCTGTGGGCATGGCAGTAGATGCAAATATTTTAATTTTCGAACGTACCAAAGAAGAGTTAAGAAAAGGCAAAGATGTTTATGAAGCTATCAGAGAAGGCTTTGTTCGCGCATGGCTCTCCATTCGTGATTCAAACATTTCTTCCATCATTACTGCTTTTATCCTCTTCTGGCTCGGCACATCGGCAATCAAGGGCTTTGCCCTAACTCTAGGTATTGGAGTTCTAGTGTCCATGTTTACCGCTATTACTGTCTCTCGAACATTTCTCCTTGCCATTACGTTTGGGAAGATGACTCCGCTTAAAAAGTTTTTGTTTAGTAATGGTTTAAATTTTTCAACTAACGACCGACAACTGACAACCGACAAAAAACAATGAAAATAATTCAACACAGAAAAATATTTTTCACCCTCTCTGCCATTCTCCTCACTTTCTCTCTATTTAGTATTTTTAGCTACGGATTTAACTTCGGTATTGATTTCAAAGGCGGAACTATTACAGAAGTAAGTTTTGAGTCGGAGAGACCCACAAAAGAGGTTGTAGAAGAAAAACTTTCTATACTCGATTTAGGTGGGTTTTCGGTTAGACCTTCTGGAGAAAATAACTACATCATTCGCACCAGAGAGCTCTCTCTCGAAGAGGGAGAGAGGCTTGTTCAGGTTTTAGAAAATCCCACAGTTGAGCGACAGAACACCATTGGTCCAGTGGCGGGAGTGGAGTTGAAGGACAAGGCTCTCAAAGCGGTAATGCTCGTTATTCTTATGATCGTGCTCTTTATCACTTTTGCATTTCGTAAAGTTTCTGATGCGAGCTCAACCCAAACCAATAGGGGGGTATCGTCTTGGAAGTATGGTTTGGCCACGGTGGTCGCTCTTTTGCACGATATTATTATTCCTGTCGGTGTTTTTGTTTTCCTCGGACATTTTTATGGATTGGAGATTGACCTTCTTTTCGTTTCCGGACTATTAGCCATTCTTGGTTACTCGGTGCACGACACCATAGTAGTCTTCGACCGCGTGCGCGAGAATTTGCGTGTAAATAGAGAGACTAAAGTAAATGAAGAATTTGAAGCTACCGTAGGAAGGTCTGTCACACAAACTCTTGTGCGTTCTATCAACATCTCCTTAACCCTTCTCATCACTCTTTTGGCATTGTATTTTGTCGGTTCTGGCGCCACTAAAGACTTCGCCCTCCTTCTTATCATTGGTGTGATTGTGGGCACATATTCCTCCATCTTCGTTGCTTCACCACTGTTGGTTACATTCTCAAAGTTTAGAAAGAAATAGGGTAATAATCGGTCTTGACTTCTTTATCTATTTCCTTATACTTATCTCCACGTCTTAACTACACATAAAACCTGTCGTTAGGACGACAGGTACTTTGAAAATTGAATGAATTACAAGATAAGAACAGTGCAAAAAACTATTCTATTTCTTAAAAAATGAAACCACTAGTATCTCTAATAGCAACACGGGATATTGGTAGAGCAGGACAAACTAATTGGATAGATAGAAAATAAATATTGTTTTCTATTTTGTTCCGTAAATACGAAGTATTTAACTTCGTTAAATTTAAGAGTTTGATCCTAGCTCAGGATGAACGCTGGCAGCGTGGATAAGGCATGCAAGTCAAACGACCGTAATCACTATCGCAAGATAATGATTACTGGGAGTGGCAGACGAGGTAGTAATACGTAGGTACGCACTCAGAAGTCTCGCATAGCTTACCGAAAGGTAGGGTAATACGAGATGTGGTAGAGATACCAAAGAAGCAATTCGCTTCTGAAGCGGCCTGCGAAGTATCAGCTAGTTGGTAGGGTAATGGCCTACCAAGGCAATGACGCTTAGAGGACCTGAGAGGGTGACCCTCACCGATGGGACTGAGACACGGCCCATACACCTACGGGTGGCTGCAGTCGAGAATCTTCCGCAATGGACGAAAGTCTGACGGAGCGACGCCGCGTGATGGATGAAGTTCTTAGGGACGTAAACATCTTTTATAGAGGAGAAAGTCTCGCGATTTATCTCGGGATTGATAGTACTCTACGAATAAGGGGTTGCTAAACTCGTGCCAGCAGCAGCGGTAATACGAGTACCCCAAGCGTTATCCGGAATCATTGGGCGTAAAGGGTGTGTAGGCGGTTTAATTAGTCTTCTGTCAAAATCTTGGGCTCAACCCAAGACCTGCGGGGGAAACGGTTAAACTAGAGAGTGCGAGAGGTGAATGGAACTCATGGAGTAGGGGTGAAATCCGTTGATATCATGGGGAACACCGAAAGCGAAGGCAATTCACTGGCGCATTTCTGACGCTGAAACACGAAAGCGTGGGTAGCGAACGGGATTAGATACCCCGGTAGTCCACGCCCTAAACGATGACAACTAGCTTTGGGGAGTATCGACCCTTTCCGAGGCGTAGCTAACGCGTTAAGTTGTCCGCCTGGGTAGTACGGCCGCAAGGCTAAAACTCAAAGGAATAGACGGGGACTTGCACAAGCAGTGGATTATGCGGTTTAATTCGATAGTAAACGAAAAACCTTACCAAGGTTAGAAATCTAAGTGAAGCCAGGCAGAAACGTCTGGCGTCCGCAAGGACAGTTAGACAGGTGATGCATGGCCGTCGTCAGTTCGTGATTTGAATTGTTCCCTTAAGTGGGGTAACGAACGCAACCCTCGTTGCCAGTTACAAGTGTCTGGCGAGACTGCCCCGATTTTTGTTCGGTAGAACAAAAATCGACTTACGACCTACAACCAACAACGGAATACGAATTCGTATCTTTTGTTAGTTGTAAGTTATCGGTTGTTAGTTAATTTTTATTCGCTAGCGAATAAAAATCGGGGAGGAAGGCGAGGATGACGCCAGGTCAGCATGTCCCTTGATACCTTGGGCTACACGCATAATACAATCGCATCTACAACGGGTCGCGACGCCGTAAGGCTGAGCTAATCCTAAGAAAAGGTGCGTCAGTTCGGATTGGGGGCTGAAACTCGACCCCATGAAGTTGGAATTGCTAGTAATCGCGGGTCAGCTATACCGCGGTGAATACGTTCTCAAGTCTTGTACTCACCGCCCGTCAAGTCAAGGAAGTTGGGAGTGCTCGAAGTTCCTCTTAATGAGGGCCTACGGTAAACTCAATGACAAGGACTAAGTCGTAACAAGGCACGGGTAGCGGAAGCTGCTCGTGGAGTAATTCAATTTGAAAACGCATCGCCTCATTTATGAGGGACGAGCTTATAGAGTCGATATTTCAACGCAAGTTGGAGTGGACTAGACCACAGTCCCTAAAGTGGTAGCGAGTATCCTGCTTCGCTAAAGCTACGCGGGACGCCCAATTCGATAAATCGAATTGGCGAACGGAACAAAATAGAGAACGATAGCAAAAACCCGCTTAACCAGCGGGTTTTTGAGTGCTTGACAAATTTGATAATAGTGTGTTATACTGTACGAGTAGTTCTTTAAACCAAACAACGCACAGGAGGTGCGAGATGCCAAAGTTTATCACAGTATTTTTTTTGGGAATCTTGATGGGGTACGGCGCGTTTTACTCGCTGTACTACAATCTTAATCTCCCAACTAAGTGGTTGAACCCGCTTGGTGAGGAAATCTGCGTTCTGGATGCAAGAGGGGAGAGGACATCCCTTGCTCCAGAGGCGAAGTACCACGTGAGGTACGCTGAACAATGTCCCTCACGTGATAAGTATGATTTCTAATTTTTTGGGCCCGGCAGTGAAAACTGTTCGGGCCTTTTCGTTTGTTAGAAAATGATGTTTTTGATATAGTTTCCTTTACGCGCGCATAGCTCAGTTGGTAGAGCATTCGACTGATACTCGAAAGGTCCTAGGTTCGACCCCTAGTGCGCGCACCACATATGAATAAAATTAAAATCGGTTTTATAGGTCAAGGATATGTCGGCAAACATTTCGCTGATGATTTTGAGACGCGAGGATATGATGTCGTTCGTTACGCCAAGGAAGAACCGCATGATAAAAACAAGGAGGTGATCAAAGGGTGCGATGTCGTCTTTATTGCTGTCCCGACACCCACAAATCCAGATGGTTATGACGCGAGCATTATTCGCGAGGTGTTGCCTTTGGCCGGAGTTGGTAAAATCGTAGTTATAAAATCAACAATCCTTCCGGGTTTGACGGAGAAATTTCAAGAAGAGTTTCCAGACAGAATCATAATGCATTCACCCGAATTTTTAAGCGAATCAACCGCCAGTTATGATGTGCCTAATCCGTTCATAAATATTATCGGGCTTGCAAAGGAGACAGAAGAGCACAAAGAGGCGGCCAAACTCGTTCTCTCTATATTACCAAAGGCCACAGAGAATCTTATTATGAAAAGTGTTGAGGCAGAAATTTTTAAATACACGCACAATTGTAGTGGCTATACCCAGATAATTTTTTTCAATTTGATGTATGACCTTGCTCAAAAAATGGGGGCCGATTGGAAGGTTATAGAAGAAGCGGCCAAAGCAGACCCGTTTATTCCCAATAGGTACGCTTCTCCAGTTCACAAAAGTGGTAGAGGCGCTGGTGGTAGTTGTTTTATCAAAGATTTTGCCGCCTTTAGAGGGATATATGAAAAAATGGCAGACAGCCCCAGTGGCTTAGATATTCTCAAAAGCATGGAAAAGAAAAATATTGAGCTCTTAAAATCTAGTGGCAAGGATGTCGAGATTTTAAATGGGGTGTATAATGTCGCTGAAGATAAATAAAAATGCCAAGAAATAGAATAATAATAATGCTAGGAGTTTTGGTGGCGTTAATGCCGCTTCTCGGGTTTCCTAATGTTTGGGAGTCATTTTTCCAAGTGGCACTAGGACTAGCAATAGTAGTTATATCTGTCTGGTCCACCATAGACAAACACCTAACCCTCAAAGCCAAGGCCCAGAGACGCCAGTTGCATAAACAGAGGGAAGCAGAAATAGTTAACCCAACAACTGAAGAGCCTAACACTACGTCTCAAGAAACTAATCTATAGCATGTCGAAGTTAAGGGGAAGTTTAATCTTGGCCGGTATAGTAGGGGTTGTTTTTTTTGTCTTTGTTTTCTTATTACCAACTCTTTTTTCTTCAAGTTATAACACCTCTTCGGCTCTTAATGTCTTAGAAGGACTAGGCACCACTAGCCCCACTACTTCCTACGTGGTGCCAGTGACTCATCTAGAGACCCCAGAGCCTCTCAAGGCTCTTTATATGACCTCTTGCGTGGCGGGCACTCCCTCTTGGCGTGAGAGTTTAAAGACCCTGATAGAGACGACCGAACTCAACGCGGTTGTGATAGATATCAAAGACTATACTGGTGTAGTGTCATTTTCCAACGACTTTCCCAAATCTGATATTGGTAAAGGCTGCGTAGTATCTGACATGCGAGAGTTTGTGCATTCCCTGCATGAGAATGGAATTTATGTCATAGGTCGCATTTCCGTTTTCCAGGATTCTTCTTATACAAAAATTTTCCCGGAGCTAGCTGTAAAAAAGAAGAGTGACGGGGGGGTGTGGAGGGACCACAAGGGGCTTTCTTTTATCGATGTGGGGGCGACACCTTATTGGGATTATATTGTTGATATTTCCAAGGGCGCGTATGAAATTGGTTTTGATGAGCTTAACTATGACTATGTCCGTTATCCCTCGGACGGCAATATGAAAGATACACACTACATTTGGGCAATCGGTACCACCACTGGTTCGAGTACCTCATCACTAAGTAAACCAGAGATGTTAGAAAGCTTCTTTAAGTATCTACATGAGAAGGTAAAACATACTGGGGCCAAACTTTCTGTTGACCTTTTTGGTATGACTACTACGGTAGAAAATGATATGAACATCGGGCAAGTGCTTGAGTTGGCTCTACCTTACTTCGACTACGTCGCACCTATGGTTTATCCTTCGCATTATCCCAAGACTTGGAATGGCTTTGCCAACCCCGCCGAACATCCTTATGAGGTTATAAAGATTGCTATGAGTAGGGGGGTGGAGCGAGAACAAATTCTAAACGTCTCAAATGGTCTAGCCACATCTACCCCCTCCAAACTAAGGCCGTGGTTACAGGATTTTAATCTCGGGGCTACTTATGGTCCAGACAAAGTTAAGGCGCAAATTCAGGCTACTTATGATGTTGGGCTAACAAGTTGGATGATTTGGAATGCTGGCAATAAATACACCAAGGACGCGCTTCTCTTAGAGTAGAAAATAAATTTATTTGGAGATTTTCCCCCATTGTTCTTTTTCAGAAAAATGGATTTTGCCTTCTTTTAGAACCTGATAATCTTCATGACCCTTGCCTGCTAGAAGCACAATATCTCCTGCCTTAGCATAATCAAAAGCCTTTTTTATAGCCTTAGCGCGGTCGCTCTCACTTTCATACCGGCCGGTTTCTGACGGGAGGCCCATAGTCATTTCTTGCAAAATTTGTTCGGGGTCCTCACTTCTTGGATTGTCTGATGAGAAGACTGTGTAGTCGGATAGGTCGAAAGCAATTTTACCCATGATGGGACGTTTGGAGACATCTCTTTCGCCACCGCATCCGACTATGGTGATAATCTTGTTACCTTTCGGTGTAATTTCTCTAACTGTTTTGAGAACATTTTCCAGTGCATCTGGGGTGTGGGCGTAATCTAGAACCGCGTGTACACCCTTTTGGGAACTCAAGAATTCCAGACGACCAGAGGGTGGGGTAAGTTTGGCAATATGAGAAAGTACCTTTTCTTTCGGTATTCCGAGTAGTGTTGCTGTTATATAAACGCCCACTACGTTGTAGGCATTGAAGGCGCCAATCAATCTTGATTTTATTGTCTCTCCGTCCCAAGATATTTCTAGGCCCTCTAAAGATTGTTTGATATCAGTTTCTTTGAGGGAGAAAAAATATTTTTTCGCTTTGGTTTGACTCGCCAAATATTTTGCCCACGCGTCATCCTTGTTTATTACGGCAAAGCTTTTTTCCGAGAGGTTATCAAATAATTCTTTTTTTGATTTCGCATAGGCCTCCATTGTCTTGTGATAATCAAGATGATCAAGCGTCAGGTTGGTGAAGATGGCCCCGGCAAATTCAAGTCCCCAGACACGCTTCTGGTCGATAGCATGCGATGAGCACTCCATAAAGGCGTATTCGCAACCCTCGGAAACGGCCTCATTAAGAAATGAAGTTAAGGCCACCGGTTCATAAGTAGTGTGAGTGGCGGGGTAAGTCTTTTTGTTTATCTTGTTTTCTATAGTGGAGAGCAGGGCACATGAATAGCCAAGTGAGTTGAATAGATTAAAAAGTAGTGTAGCCGTAGTGGTCTTGCCATTTGTACCTGTCACCCCAATCAGTCTCAACTTCTGGGACGGGTGGTCATAAAAGTTTTGCGCCAATAGCGCTACCGCTATCCGACTATCGTGGACACGGATGTAAGTGACGTTTGGCTTTTTCTTTAAAATTTTCTGGTCGCAAACTATCGCTGTTGCGCCTCGCTTGATGGCTTCTTCTATGAAATCGTGCCCATCTCTTGATGTTCCTTTAATCGCCACAAAGAGAGATTTTTTCTCTACCAATTTTGAGTCAAAGTGTATTGAGCTGATTTGTAGAGAGCTCTCGCCAGTTGTTTCTACCACCTCCAGATTAGATATAAGTTCGGAAAGAATCTTCATGTGCTATATTATCTCTTACAAGGGTAAATGTTAAAAGCTAAGCACATTCATTTTATAGGTATCGGGGGGATAGGTATTTCTGCTATAGCTAAAATGTTTCTTGAGAGGGGGGTAAATGTTTCTGGGTCAGATAGCAGTATCTCTGTTTTGGTAGAGGAATTAAGGCAAATGGGCGCCCAAGTCTTTGCGGGACATGAGGCCCAAAATATCCCTAGGGCCTGTGACCTGGTTGTTTATACCAACGCTATTTCCCAAGACAACGTTGAACTAGTCGAGGCCCAAGGAAGGTCAATCAAGGCCTTATCTTATCCGGAAGTCTTGGGGGAGATCTCGAAAGAGAAGTTTACTATCGCCATTTCTGGAAATGCCGGTAAGACCACTACGACGGCCATGCTCGGTCAAGTTTTTATTGACGCGGGTTTAGATCCGACCATTATAGTGGGGAGTCTGGCAAACTTTACTGATAGAGACGGCCAGACTATGAGAACGAACTTTGTGTCGGGTCGCGGGCAATATTTTATTGTTGAAGCTGATGAGTATAAAAGAGCTTTTTTGAATCTTAGGCCGAAGATTTTAGCCATCAACAATATTGAAGAAGACCATTTGGATTATTACCACGATCTTGTGGATATTCAGAATGCTTTTAGAGAAATTGCTGGCAAAGTTCCTCAAAATGGTTTTGTGGTGTGTCCTGCGAAAAATAAAAATATCTTGCCAATTCTAGGTTCTATCCACGCCACTATCCTCGATTATTCTAATGTTTCACTTTCTAACTACTCTATTCCTCTTCCAGGGGAACACAATAGAGATAATGCCCGTGTGGCTATCGCTGTGGCTCGAATTATCGGTATTGACGAAAAATTAATCCAAGCCTCTTTAGAAAACTTTAAAGGCGCGTGGAGACGCTTTGAGTATAAGGGTGAGACGAGAAGGGGAGCTTTAGTTTATGACGACTACGCCCATAATCCTCAAAAGATTAAGGCGCTTATTGCGGGAACCAAAGAAGCCTTTCCAGAAAAGAGAATAATTATAGTCTTTCAACCTCACTTGTTTAGTCGCACAGAAAAGATGCATGCTGAGCTTGTAGAATGTTTTTCTGGCATAGATAGGTTATTAGTAGTTCCCATCTACGCCGCGCGGGAAGCGGTCAATTCAAATATTACTCACCATGCGTTGGCAAAGGCCATTTTAGATAATGGACAAGTTGGTGAAGTCGAGACCATGGATTCTTTAGATGAAGTATTCTCGGCCATTGAATCTGAAGGCAGTGGCGCTATTTGCCTGACAGTCGGCGCCGGAAATATTTATACTGTGGCCGAAAAACTTATAAGTTAACTTCACCTCTTTTTATTTAATTAACTTGCTAGGCAAGACCTAGCAAGTGCTAATCCAAAGGATAACCATAGCTTAACCATTCGGCTATCTCTTTCTGGAAATTCTTCACAGACGGAAAATAATTTGGATATGACTTTCTTTCTATAATTTCTTTTTGTTTTCTTTTTGTGCCAAGGTACTCTAAATAACTTGAATATTCATAGTTCTCCAAATATTTCAGAGTGGCCTTCTTATCTCTAATGCCCACTTCTTTCCAATCTTTTTGTATTAATTTTATGGGATTCAGATGTATGTAAGAGAAGATATATTTTAAATAGCGATCTTCTAACAAGTATTCAGATTTAAATTTACCCTCAAAAAGGCCACCGGTTCTTTTATATTTCTGGTTATAATACATCACGTAAGCAGTAGAAACTTTTTGTACAAATTTGCTTATGCTATCTTTTTCTTTTCCCGTAATAAGAATATGAAAATGGTTTGGCATTAAGCAATACGCACCGATAGAGACAATGGGTTTTCCTCTATCCCAAAGATATGGATCTTTGTTTGAAGTGTTTTCAACTAGAAACATTTTAAAATTGTTTTTAGAGTTGCAAGTGTAGAGGAGAGTAATAAAACGTCGATAATCTTGTGCGTCGTGAAAAATCTTTTGTTTGCTATTGCCTCGATTATAAAGATGGTAATACTCTCCAGGTATAAGAGCATTTTTTCTTATAGACATACAACCATCATAACTTGCTAGGTCTTGCCTAGCAAGTTATGATGGTTCGATAATGAAATAAAGGGTCATTTTGTTGTATAATAATAGGCAATATGGATCCCTCTCTAAAAGTGACATATTTTGCCGAAACAGACTCCAGACACAATCGCAATAAATTTGGCATCAAGGCCATTGACCGCTCTAAACATGTCTATGTCATAGGTAAGACGGGTATGGGTAAGTCTACCCTTCTTGAAAATATGGCCATTCAAGATATTCAAAATGGCAATGGTATCGCTTTTATCGACCCTCACGGAGGTACAGCAGAAAAACTTCTTGAGTACATACCCAAGGAACGCGTGAAGGATGTCTTATACTTCGCGCCGTTTGATATGGAGCATCCAGTATCTTTCAACATCATGGAAGATGTCGGGGCGAATAAACGTCATTTGGTGGTCAATGGTCTGATGTCCGTTTTTGAGAAAATCTGGGAAGACGCATGGTCTGCACGTATGGCCTATATTCTCCAAAATACTCTACTGGCCCTGCTTGAATATCCCGGGGCCACGCTTCTGGCTGTCAATAGAATGTATACGGACAAAGAGTTTAGGAATAAAGTGGTGGCCAATGTCACCGATGTTTCTGTCAAAAGTTTCTGGGTCGATGAGTATGCCAAGTACACCGACAAATATGCTCAAGAAGCGACACCAGCTATTCAGAATAAAATCGGGCAATTTGCCGGCAACCCCTTGATTAGAAATATTATTGGTCAGCCAAAGTCAAGTTTTGATCTTCGTAAGATTCTTGATGAGAAAAAGATTATGATCGTGAACCTGTCTAAGGGTCGGGTCGGTGAGGGGAACGCGCGTTTATTAGGCTCAATGCTTATTACTAAACTTTATCTTGCCGCTATGTCGCGCGCTGATGAAAGCGCCTCGACTCTGGCCAGTTTGCCACAGTTCTATCTTTTTGTAGACGAGTTTCAATCTTTCGCCGATAAATCTTTCGCCGATATTTTATCTGAAGCTCGTAAATATAAACTCAACTTGACTATGGCCCATCAGTATATAGAGCAAATGGAGGAAGAGGTACGCGATGCCGTCTTTGGTAACGTTGGCACGATGGTTACTTTCCGTGTTGGCGCTTACGATGCGGAAGTTCTTGAAAAGGAATTCGCGCCGACCTTTACAGCTGAAGACTTAGTAAACCTAGGTCTCCGTCAGATTTATCTTAAACTAATGATAGATTCGGTTACTTCGGCTCCTTTCTCTGCCACTACCATGCCTCCCATTGCTCCGCAAGAAGAGTCTTACGTGGATGAAATAATAGAAAATTCTCGTAAAACTTTTGCCAGATTAAAAAGTGAGGTTGAGAAAAATATTTCCGATTGGCACGAGGAGGGGAGAGTTATACCCAAAACTCCTTTAGCAACACAGCCAGCCCCTTACAAACCAAAGGCCCCAAAGGCCAAATCAGCAGGCCCCCAGCCCATAGATATTAGAGGTCAGAAGCCGGCCTTTACTCAACCGCCACCATTTCAACCCTCATCTCATCGAGCGCCACAACCTCCAGTTCAAAAAATTTCTTTAGAACAACTTAAAAATAAAAGTAATAACCAACGCAAGCCGGATGTCAAACATCTCTCCGACCTTAGGGAAGCGCTTAAAGCAGTGGTAGGTAAGCAA
>Ga0210044_10003969_pt1 | contig 20945 bp, 13 predicted proteins | sample CryGey13umfilter_2_FD_183959 | JGI IMG/M metagenome (GOLD analysis project Ga0210044, IMG submission 183959) | Groundwater microbial communities from aquifer in Utah, USA - Crystal Geyser 4/9/14 3 um filter (SPAdes) (version 2) | ecosystem: Environmental > Aquatic > Deep subsurface >... | reverse complement strand
AGGGTCCGAAAGCCAAGCCGGCTTCTAGCCGCGAGCGCCGGGCCGTCACTCTAATCGTTGCGGACGAGGTTGGTGCCAGGAAGCCGGCGAAACCCACCGCACCCCGATGGGGTCGAGGTCACGACCCTGATGGGGTCGAGGTCACGGACCTGATTTCTTCTTGCGTCTGTTGCCCACTGAGCCTATGCTGCCGCGCTACTCGCGCTGGCTCCCGGCCAAGACTCTCGGTTAGAGCCGAAAAACGACGCGATAACGAGGGCATATAGGCCATCAAGGGTCCAAGTCACCCAGACATAGGCGTTCTCATGCTTACCCTTATCTACACGATTTACATCCTAATTTGCCTCTTCTTGGTCATTGTCGTGCTCCTGCAGCCCGGCAAGGGCGGTGGAATGGGCGCTGCGTTTGGCGGTGGTGGCGGCACGGTCTTCGGTGCGCAGGGCGCCACGACTTTCTTGCAGAAAGTGACGGTCACCGCGGCGGGCTCGTTCATGATGCTCAGCCTTCTGCTGGCCTATTTGTCCACCACCAATTCGGTCACCGACGAAGGCACCGGCGAAGACCAGTCTGAGTCGGGAATGGGCGACGAGGGGACCAGTGAGGACGAGGCTCCGGCTCCGGCCCCGGCCCCAGTGCCGCCCCAGATCGACCCGGTGGGCGACGGCCCCTCCCCCATCAAGATCGACGTGAACGGAGCGCCAACGCCCGTCAAGGTCGAAGCACAGCCCGTTGCTCCGATCGAAGTGCCTGCTTTCGACGCTCCGGTCGAGGCTCCTACTGTAGACCCAATCGTTCCCGCCGTGGACGCTCCAGTCGAAGCTCCCGCCGTGGACGCTCCGGTCGAAGCTCCCGCTGTGGACGCTCCAGTCGAAGCTCCCGCGGTGGACGCTCCAGCCGAAGCTCCCGCTGTGGACGCTCCAGCCGAAGGTCCCGCTGTGGACGCTCCGGTCGAAGCTCCCGCCGTGGCTCCAGTAGCTCCGGCGAATCCCTAGTCTGACGTCGACTCGAACTCGTAGAAAGCTCGCCTCCTGGCGAGCTTTTTGCGTTTTCCCCGGCAAGAATCCCGTGCGAACTCCTGTCGCAAAGAGTAGAACGCGGGCACAGACTTGACCGAGCGCCACTTCGACCGCAAGGTCTCTCCCCCTTGCGGGCCGTGATTCTCCGCGTTGTTCTGGCACGGAAATTCGATGCGATGTAGCGTACTGCTCGGTGTGTGACCCCCTGCCTTGGCCCAACCTTCGACCCACGACCGCACATGACCAACAAGCCCCTATTCGTTTCGCTTCTTGTCCTCGCCACATCGCTCGCGGTGGTGTCCTGCGCGTCGGGAGAGAAGGCAGACCCGTCTCCAACCGATTCCACCGACCAGAGCATCAGCGATGCTGGTGACCTGACGAATGTGGAGACCAGCGAGCCGGACGGCACGCTCGATGTCCCCGGGGACACCTCGTTCCAAGACCTGGATCAGGTGGCCGACACACAGCAGCTCGACACGACCCAGACGGACACTCAGACCGTGGACACACAGGTGCAAGACACCCCCCCGAACGACACCGCAGACGTCACGCAGCCGTCTGCGCTGGGCCGGCAGTGTGGCGCAAACCAAGGCACGAACTGCATGCCCACCTCACCGACCTGGCCCTCCTGCGCCAACGCCCAGTGCGATGGTCTGGAGTGCCTCCTGATCAGCGACACGTTTGGCAGTTGCACGAAGCAGTGCAATGCCGACGCCGATTGCGGAAACGCAGCCGCGAACTCGGTTGTCGGGCAGAGCTTCAAGTGTGTTACCGATGGCACGAACTCGTTCTGCCTTCCGGGCTCGAACAACCCGTGCACCTCGAACTCCACCTGTCCTTCGGGCGAGGTGTGCAAGTTGTCTTACGCCGATACTGGGGCGACGCTGGCTCCAAGCTCGGTCTGCCAGACAGCAACTGCGGGCGGAGCCCCTGCAGGCGGAATCTGCAACACGAATCCTGCAGTTGGGGCGATCCAAGTGTGCGCCAACGACGTTTGCCTTGGCAGCCGTTGCACTTCGTTCTGCACCAGCGAGACCTGTGGCTCGTCGGTGCTCTCCTGTGCGCCCGACGTCGATCTTGGTGGCGGACTGGTGCGGGGCATCTGCCTGGGCAGAGACTGCCTCAGTGAAGACCAGTGCACCGCCCCTGGGTTCGCCTGCGCGCCGGCCGTTTTGAAGGGGACTGCACCCGACGAATACATCGGTGGCAACTGCCAGTTCGTCGCCATCGACCCAAGCCTCGCTCAGCTCGGCGACGCTTGTACGGTAGACGCGGATTGCGACACGGATTGGTGTCTGGTGCAAAACGGGGTTGGGCAGTGCGCAGCGCTCTGCAGTTCAGACGCCGCGTGCGCCACCAATCAAGTCTGCGCGGCGCTCGTGTACACCCTACCGAACAACCGGGACCAGGCCGTCAACGTCTGTCAACCGGCTGCGGGCTCCCGCACGTTGTGCAACGGCAACAATTCCTGTTCGGTGACTGGAGAGGTGTGCCGTACCTTCATGATCGGCAGCCCTTCAGTGGCCGATCCCTTCATCTTCACCGGCAGCGTCCAGACCTTCTGTGCGCAAAAGCTCAATCCAGCGGGCGTGGACACCGGCGCCGATTGCACGACCAACGACTGCGCGAATGACTACTGTGTCAACGGTGGCTCGCATCCCAACGCGTTCTGCACCGCGCCCTGTGGCATCGATACGGACTGCCCAGCGGGGATGCTCTGCAACGCGAATCTCGGGCTCTACGACAACCCCACGACGACGGTCCGGATCTGCGCCTACCCTTGAGCCGTCGAATGGAGTGCAAATGAAAGAGGGGCGGCCGCCAGCCGCCCCTCTTTCATTTGCTGTCAGGAGCGAGCTCGCTCAAGTCGCCATGGAGTCGATGAACTCCTTGTTGGTCGTGGTCGGCGTCATCTTGTCGATGAGGAACTGCATCGAGTCGACGGAGTTGCTGTTCTGGAGCAGCTGTCGAAGGATCCAGACGCGCCCGAGGATCGCGGGGTCGATGAGCAGCTCTTCCTTTCGAGTTCCCGACTTGTTGATGTCGAGGCAGGGGAAGATGCGGCGCTCCATGAGTTTGCGGTCCAGGTGCAGCTCGGAGTTGCCTGTGCCCTTGAACTCCTCGAAAATCACCTCGTCCATGCGGCTGCCGGTGTCGATCAGGGCTGTCGAGATGATGGTCAGACTGCCGCCATCTTCGATGTTTCGGGCAGCGCCGAAGAAGCGCTTGGGCTTGTGCAGCGCGTTGGAGTCCACACCACCTGAGAGGATCTTGCCGCTGGCTGGCACGACGGTGTTGTAGGCGCGCGCCAAACGGGTGATCGAGTCGAGCAGGATGACGACGTCACGGCGATGTTCGACGAGACGCTTCGCCTTCTCGATCACCATCTCGGCGACTTGCACATGGCGCTGCGCTTGCTCGTCGAAAGTCGAGCTGATGACCTCGCCCTTCACCGAGCGCTGCATGTCGGTGACCTCCTCGGGGCGTTCGTCGATGAGCAGGACGATCAGGACGACCTCGGGATGGTTGGCGCTGATGGCGTTGGCGATGTTCTGCAGGAGGATCGTCTTGCCGGTACGCGGCGGTGCTACGATTAGGGCGCGCTGACCTTTGCCGATGGGGGTCAGGAGATCCATTACGCGCGTGGAGAAGTTGAGCGGGTCGTGCTCGAGGCGAAGACGCTCATCAGGATAGAGAGGAGTGAGGTTGTCAAAGAGGATCTTATCGCGCGATTGCTCTGGATCCTCGAAGTTCACGGTCTCCACTTTTAGCAGCGCAAAGTACTTCTCGTTCTCTTTCGGGGGCCTCACCACACCGGCAACCGTGTCCCCTGTGCACAGGCTGAAACGCCGTATCTGGCTCGGAGAAACATAGATGTCGTCGGGCCCCGGGAGGTAATTGTTGTCTGAAGACCGCAAGAAGCCGAAGCCGTCGACCAGAGTCTCGAGCACGCCCTCTCCCATGATCTCCCCGGCGCGATCGGAGTGCTTTTGGAGTAAGGCGTAGACGAGGTCCTGTCGGCTCATGGCGGTGGCGTCTTCGACGTTCGCCTCTTTGGCCAGCTTCAGCAGGTCCTTGATGTGGAGTTTCTTGATGTTTTCGATGTGGATCGGGCGGGCGACGTCGTTGAAAGGCATGGGACACCAAAGGTGGGGAGAGTTTGGAGGGAAGGACAGGGGCGGAACCCCTCAGGTAGGAAACTGACCAGTAAGGAACATCTTCCCAACTGTCAACGGATGTTGTGTTTCCGCGCCCGAATCACAGTCGTTTGCGGTTGCCGCTATCGACCCCACAGACAAGCTCGGATAGGCTTACGCTTCTCCTCGTGGCGAGGTCGCACGCGGACGAGTCTCGCTCAGCGGCCAGTGGCCTAGATTGGTTTGGATGCCTATGCGTTCTCACTTGCCCGCGGCTCTGCGGCGCCATCCCTTGCTCAACGACGAGTATCGAGAGAATGTCGCTGCGGTCATTCGCAACGCTCGGGGGTTGATCCTGTGGTGTGAGAGGCTCGACATCGCCGAAGCGTGGCAACTCCCCCAAGGAGGCGTGGAGCCAGGCGAGGAGCGCGAGGAGACTTTGTGGAGGGAGATCGCCGAAGAGCTCGGCATCCAAGACCCGCGGGCGGTGATGACTTTAGTCGCCCGTGCCGACCGCCCAGAACGCTACGAGTTCCCCGTTCCTGTGCTGCAGAACTGGCTTCGCCGAGGTCGGCCCAGTGCGCTGGGTCAGGAACAGTGGTTCTATCTACTCGAGTTTCATGATGACCCTTCGGTCATCACCCTGAAGCCACCTCCGGGCTGCACGCCTGAGTTCAGACGAGTCTGCTGGGATGATGCCCGCAAGGTGGAAACCGTCGTGCCCTTCAAACGAGGGGCGCTGATTGGTGGGTTGACACAACTAGGGGTCATCACCCCATAGCAATGGAGCCAGTCATGTCGCGCTTTGTCGTCTTGTGTGCACTGGGTGTGCTGCTCTTTGGGTGCGACGCGCTCAAGGATGCGGCCGTCGAGAAGGTCGAATCCGGCAAGGAGCAAATGGTCGAGGCCACTGCCCAAGAGGCCGAAATGAACCTTCGCGCCATCGGCAATGGGGCACAGACGTACTTTCAGGCCGACCATCCCTCCAAAGACGGATTGAGCTCTTCCTCTATGGTCTTTCCCAAGTCCAACCCCTACGTCTGCTCGGAGGGCGGCGACCCCAAGGTCAGGGTCAGCCCCACGGAGACCAACTGGCACGCCGAACCGTGGAGTTCTCTCAGATTCTCGATGACGGCGCCACACGCGTTCATGTTCTGCTACGAGTCGAGTCGTGACCAGAAGAAGTTCGCGGCGTGGGCCGAAGCTGGTGACCGCGCCTACTGCATTACTGGCGTGTCCGACGGCGGGCAGCCAAGGCTCTCGCCCATTCGTGACCTCGGCGCCGAAGGCAAGTGCATCTTGCCCTGACCCCACACGGTCTCGAAGCACAACGCAGCAAGTAACAACGGCCCCACGCAAGCGTGGGGCCGTGTCGTTTATTGAATCGGTCCGAGTATGTCGTCTGGGGAACGTCGCTACTTTGACCATTGCTGAGAGGACATACCGCAAGCGTCGTGCCAAACCTCATGATTCGCATGCTCGTCAAGCATTTCCGAATACTTACGAGACGCCATCGGAGACTCGAAGCGACACACACCCGAACAACCACGACAGAAATGTCGTAGTCTGAGGTCGGGCTCCAGGAGACCTGAACCATGCCCTACAATAGGCCCCCAACCTCTTAAAATATCACACCTTTGCGCAGTTCCACCTGAGCCCTTGCGCCACATCAATGGCTCGAAAGGCGCTCCTTCGCGTCAACCGCGCTTGGCAGGTCGCCCTCCGGGCCGCTTGTGGTGCTCGAGCAGGAACTCTCTGGACCTACACCGAATCGTCATCCGGGAATTCGGCCGAGAGCTCGAGCAACGCGTTGTAGTGAATCCGCGCGGAGAGCCGCGCGAACGCTTGATCGAGCCTCGGCGACGCACCGCGCAGCGACTCGAAGCTCTGTAGAAGTTGGCGTGGCGCGACCTGTGCCAGATATTTGAGGGCCTCCTCGCGTTCGTCGAGAGACGCCCGCTCGTCGAGGAGACGCTCCCGAACCCGCTTCGCCCCTCCGAGGAGGCCGCGCCGTGTGGCGCTCTGCATGGCGGCCACCCGCAGCTCCTCTTCGGGGGCTTGCAACCCCTCGAGAATCAGGGCGTCGAAGCCCTCCATGTTGGCCATGCAATGCAGCGAACAGCGCCGCCATTCGAGCTCCGGCGCTCGGTAAGCCGCCCTCACCGCACCCTGGTGCCAGCCCTCTTCGGAGCGCGTCGAGGCGAGCAGCACCGCTCGCCGCAGCTCGTCCGGCAGCGAGCCGTCGTAGTAGCGTTGCTTCATCGCCAACTGGATTTGGACGCACGTTTTCTCCGACAGGGTCGAACCCGAACGGGTCCAGAGCGAAGGGGGCTCCAACCCCACAGAGAGACTCGACGTGGCGGCGAGTCGGCAGGACAGCTCCTCCTCGTCATCAGCCAAGAGTTCCAACAGCTCACTCGCCAAGCGGTCGTCGAGAAGCGGAGCACAGAGTTCGATGGCGAGCGCACGCTGTGTGTCTCTTCGGTCTCGCAGCGCTGTCCGCAAAGCGGGTATTGCCCACGCCGGCCATTGGCCAACTGGCATGCCCTGTAACGTCGTCAGATCGGGGTGAGAGCTGGGCAATTGGCCTCCAGGCAATTGGCCTCCAATTGGCGCGGTGGACGACAACGCCTGTATTCTTCGGTGATGTCGACCTCGTGTCGAGGCTTTCCTGACCGCAAGAGCCACAACCCTGTCTTCTCACGCCAGCATTTCTGAGATTGATCCGCAAAGCTCCTTGTGCTACGCTCCCGCCTCGTCGCGCGTTGAAAAATGCGCTTCTGCCGGAGTGGCGGAACAGGTAGACGCGCCAGACTCAAAATCTGGTGGGGGTGACCTCGTGTCGGTTCGATTCCGACCTCCGGTATACGAGCAGCCACTGACGAGACACTGTCAGTGGCTGTTCCAGTTTTCGCGCCGTGCGCCAGCGCCTCGTTGCGCCTGCTTGCGCCACTCTTCATCTACGTTCACCGCCGTCCTTGTCTTCGCCTTGTTCTTGCTTGGCCTTAGCTCCTGCGCGGCACCGACCTCGGCGCTTCGGGGCGTGCAAGACCCCCACGTAACCCTCGCCTTCGGAGGCGACGTGATGTTCGGCCGGTGGGACGCTGGGCGCTGGAGGCCTCACGGTGGAGAGCACCCGTTCGCCGAGATGGGAGCGTTGGCCAGCGCCGATCTGAGCCTAATCAACCTCGAAACCGCCCTCTGTGAGCGGCCGGAGTCGACCGAAAAAGCCAACCTCTTTGCCGCGCCGCGCGCGACCATCGAGGTCATGGCCCAGGCAGGAATCGACTGGGTCTCGATGGCCAACAACCACGCCCTGGACTGTGGCGAAGATGGCCTCGAGGAGACTGTCGAGAGCTTAGAGGCAGGTGGAATCGGCGTCCTCGGCGTCGACTCCGACCCCATCCTCCCCATCAAAGCGACGGTGAAGGGGGTCGAGCTCTTGTTCGTCGCCGCGACCGATCGCTACTCGCGGCCTTGCCTTGGACCCCTCTGTCCGAGCTTTTACGCCGTCGGGGACTCCTTTGCGCAGCACGTCCTCGCCCAAGTCCAGGAAGCCCGCGCGGCAGCCCCCACAGGCGTGGTGATCGTGAGCCTACACTGGGGTCATGAGCGCATCGATTTCCCCGACGCCTCCCAGGTCGACTTGGCCCACACCCTCATTGATGCCGGTGCAAACTTGGTCGTCGGACACCACTCCCACGTGCTGCAAGGATTCGAGGCCTACAACGGTGGAGTCATCGCGTACAGCTTGGGAAACCTGCTCTTCGACATGCGACAACCCGAGGTTGCGTTGACGGGATTGCTCGAGGTCACGCTGCGGCCGCGACCTGGGAGCCAACCGGACCTGGTCGCGCTGCGACTGCACCTCTTGCGTTGGGCCGGCCGAAAGGTCGGGCCGAGCGCGGTACAGCAGGGCGACCCCGACGCACAGCGCGTGCTGAAAGCTTCGGTAAAGAAGGGAATCGCTTGGGCCTGGTCCGAAGGGACTCTGCAGTGGGCTGCGCCCACTGACTGGAGTTTGTACAGATCTTTCGGCTACGCAGCCGCCAATAGCTCCCCCCTCCCTTCAGTGGGCCCGCCAGGGGCCCGTCAGGAGTGAGGCCAACAGACCGGCTTCGGCCTCACCCCGGCCCTGCGGGCCGGCCCTCTCCTTGGCGGGCCCTGGCGGGAGAGGGAGTGGTCCCGTTCTGGGTGACGAGGCAAACCAGGCTTCGACGTGCGGGACCTTTCGGCGGCATAAGGGATCCTCGAACTCCCCCTCTCCCGCCAGGGCGAGCCAGGGAGAGGGCTGGAGTTCGCACAGATCTCTTTCTCCAACATGGCCGCCGATAGCTCGCCCCGGCAAGTTCGGTGAGCCTTCCATGTCCCAGGTCGCGCGGCTTTGCCGCGCGCCAGGGGTTTCAACCCCTGGCGACCCCGATTCCGCCGCCGCTCGCCAGATCCCAGCGATGTTCATGGCATTCGCCTTGAGACGCTTCGTGTCATCCAAGAGAAGAGAAAGTCCCAAGGCAGGCCCTAAAAGGGCCAGCTCGCGAACGCCCAGGTGCAACGCCGGACGAATCGCGACGCACCCATGACCTGGGCATCCGCCCTGAAGGGCGGCCCACAGAATTAGCCCAGTGCGGAGCGCTGGGCCCCGCGCCCGACCGCCGGAACCCACGACGGGAACCGCGTCCAGCCGCCCGAACCCACGACGGGGAACCGCGTCCGACCGCCCGAACTCACAGGTGTACAAACTCCAGGCAGTGGGCTGCGCCCACTGAGGCCGAGCCTGCTCCCAACTTCGAATGAGTTGTTGCGCGCAACCCTTCGGGTTTACGCGACTCTCCCAAGACACCTCCGCTACGAATGCTCCGGCGACGACCGGCGGAACGGCAAAATCTTCCCGAGCTTGCGCAGAAAACTGCGGCGAAAACCGAGGAGCGTCTCGAGGTAGAGAAAGAGCAACGCGATGAAGAGCAACAACGGCCACAGCCCCACCTGATGCTGTCCTTCCCAGTCCGGAGTGGAGTCGTCTCCGACTATTGGGCCCGCCCAAAGGGACGCCATCTTCTCCGGGCTGAAGCGTGTCGTGTCGCTCTCTCGCGGATCGAGGTTGGCGACAAACCCGAGTTCGGGGACGGCGAGCTCGACGCCGTCCTTCCTGGCGGTGACGGAGTAGAAACCGAGCGCGTCGGGAACGACGACGTCGCCGCCAGGGGTGCGCAGGTCCATGGCTGCTAGGACGAAGCTCTTGGCGCCAGGACCCGCGATCTCGACACGGTCGACGTCCCTCCCCTCCAACCCGATCGTGCGCTTCTCACCGACGACCGCTGCGCATTGCGCTCCCTCGCTGCGACGAGCCAGGTGTTGCACGAGCCGCTGGCTGAGGGGCACGAACGCCTTCTGGATCGGCAAGTCGCTCCAGTCCCGGTCGATGGTGGTGGTCAACAACATGAAGAGTCCGGCGCCGTGCCGCTTCTCGAGCAAGGCGGGAGCGCCGTCGGTGTAGGAGACCAACACGCGAGCCTCGCTCTGGGCGTCGGGCTCGACGAGCATGTAGGCGAAGACCCGGAGCTGCTGCAGCCCCTCGCCGCCAGGAAGGGCGAAGGGCTTGAAGACTTGGTGTGCGAAGTCGACCTTGTCGAAGTGAGTGACTTTCAAGGCGAGGTCAGGGTCGTTGCTGCGGGCGAGGACCTTCACGTTGCGCAGCGGTTTGGGCAGGAGGGGCAACATCACTTCGTTGTACACGTCGGCATCGACCCGCTCCCCGACCGTGACGAGCAGCCCGCCCCCTCGCTCGACGAAGGACTCCAGCGCGCTGACCAGCATGGGCGCCAGCTTGGCCACATCGGCCAAGACGATGACGTCGGTCGTATCGATGTCCTCGATGCGGAGGCCCTCGGGCGTGGTGATCCGCGGGACGATGGTCGACTGGCTGTCTTCGTCGGGCTTGAGCGCCTTTTCCAAATAGAACAGCTCGTCTTGGTAGGGCACCGTGCGTGCGTCGCCGTTGACCAACAGCACGTCGACATTGCGCTGCGTGGAGAGCAAGAGTCGACGGGTGTTGTCGACGAGGAGCCCCTCACCGCCGACGGGTGCGACCTCGAAAGTAACGGGCTCGACGCCGAGGGTCGACTCGACTTGGTGGGAGAACACCACCTCCATGTCGCGTCCGGGCTCGAGGGTGACCTCGGCGCTCGCGGCGGCTTTGCCGTAGACGCTCAGTTGCACGGTGGCCTGCTGGTTCTCCTGGAAGCCGACGCCGTGCAACGTCGCCCAGAGTTCGTAGGTTTGGGCCATTCCAGAGGGATGAGGCCGGTAGCCGGCGTCGACGATCGCCAGGTTCCGTTCCGGCGTCTCGACAGTGACGAGCTGTACGTGCGCCGCTCCACCGACGGCGTCATCGAGCTCGGAGGTGCCGAAGCTGCCTTGGTTGGCGTCGGTGATGAGGACGATTCGCCTTTGGGGCAAGGGCGAGGAGAGGAGGACGTCCCTGGCGTTCTGCAGGGCAGGTGTGAGCTCGGTGCGGCGTTGCGTGGGTCGATGCTCGGAGAGTCTCTCTAGAACGGGCGCCCGATCGCCGCTGAGCTCGAGCCGCCCCGACTCGGCTTCGCTGGTGAAGAGCAGCGCGGAATCATCCCAATCGTCGAGCTCCTCGACCGCCTCACGCGCTCGCTCGACGGCCACCTCGTACGCGCTTGCGCCCGAGGTGGTGATGGCCAGCATGCTGGCGGAGTCATCGACGATGATGACCGTGGCGGTGGGTAGGCGGTCGTTTCCTTCCTCGTCGGAGCCCGTGAACCAGAATGGCTTTGCCAAAGCCAGGGGAATGAGGAGGAAGACCCCAACTCTCAGGGCGAGCAGGAGGAATTGGCGAAGCTTGAGCTGACGAGCGAGCCGGCGCTTGCTGTCCAAGAGGAACTGAATGGTAGGGATCTGGCGACGAACCGCCTTTCTTCGGTTGTAAAGGTGGATCAGCACCGGCACCGCGGCCGCAGCGAGAAACCACAACATGAGGGGCTGGAGAACGCTCATTGTCGCTGCTGTTCCATGGAGGTCGGGAGAGAAGAGCGCATGGCGGGGACGTCACACGACTGTGCCCATGAAGTGCAGTCTGTGGTGGCGAAAAGCAACGGGTGCAGTTTGCGGCGAGTCACAATGCGGCCCTTTGTGAGTGTGAACGAAGCGGAAAAATGAGCTCCGCGCTCTCCTCCGCGGGCTCCGCGTCTCCGCGTGAGCCCTCCTCGCAAGCGAGGTTCGGCTGTTTCGAGGAGCGGACGCGTCAGGTTCAGCTGACGCGAAAGCTCACGCGGAGACGCGGAGCGCGCGGAGAAAGAGTAGGTCTTCTCGGTGCCTCCACAAACCCCTCCTCGCAAGCCAAGGACACAAGTCGCGCAGGAACATCGCCTCAACCCTTCCCCGAATATTCTGCTCATTGCTTGGCCCTCCTTGGCGTTCTGCTCTTTCGCAACACACAGATCGCTGAGGAACCGCGCAGTTACAAGTGTGCTGCAACGTTGAAATCTGACGCGAGGCTATGTGCACCCAAAAGCAACCCATGGACGATCGCGTGTGGGACGCAGCTTTGCTCGGTTCCGAGCAGCGCGCGAGATTCGATCGCGAGGGCCGGGGAGCGTTGAGCCAGCTTGCGCGAAGCCCAAATCCAGGCGCACGAACCGCAAGAGGCGGTGGCCACGCACATATTCCTGAGGTCTAGCGTTGTGGACTTCGTTGGTCTCGGCTCTCTTCTGGCAAGAACACTGCCGGCTCATGCAGTCCCTCGCAGTTCTTGCGAAGCGCGCGAAGTGCAGCAATCACGCGGGATTTGAGGATCGACGCGACGGCCGGCGGCGAAAATTCGTGAAATGGTCGGCTGCTTGTCCCAAGCCCCCAACCGAGGCCATAATGCGCCCTCTCTTGAGAGGTCTTCATCGTGGTCCGGTGCACCTCGAGGTGCCGAGAGTGCACCTTCGAATGGGATGCTGGCGAGCCGAAGCCTTCGGCTATCGTTGTTGCCGGCCCTCGATGAGTCCGAACTCGAATTCACCCCAGCGACCCGAAATAGGGGGCGAGAATGGCGATTATTCTAGCCTGTGAGCAATGCAACCAACCCTTCGAGATCCCGGAGGAGCACGAGCAGGCCCCGGCTCTGCAATGTCCGTTCTGCGCCAATATCGTGCAGAACGTGGCAGAGAATCGAGTGGATGGGGGCATGCAGGCGCCGGACGAGACCCAGGTCCACAGCGAAGCCGAGATGAGCGCAGCCATCGCGGACGCGGCCTCACTGGTGACCAGCGAGAGCGAGCTCGAATCGCCGTTCAACGCCAAGGAAGCCCGCAACCCGTTCCCGTTCGCCGGCAAGTCGTCTGATTCGGCGACGGTCGACAACGAAGTGGTGGAGCCCTTCATCCCTGAGCCGGAGCCTGAGCACGAAGCGGTCGCCATCAAGGGCGAAGCGCCGTTGCAGGAGTCCTATGCGTCGAGGGCCCAAGCCCAGCCGCTCGAAGGGAACCTGATGTTGCAGATGGCGAAGCGCCTCGCGGACGAGAAAGGGGGGGGCGTCATCATCGACGGCCTGCCCACAGAGCATGGTCAGGCCGAATTGAAGGTCGAGGTCAGGGAAGAGGAGGAGGAGTTCGTTCCTGACGTCGATCCGCACATGCAGTTCAACGCTTATGGGGCGTTGAGCATCCAACAGCAGCCCATGATGATTCAGCAGCCCATGATGCAGCAGCCCATGATGCAGCAGCCCATGATGCAGCAGCCCATGATGCAGCAGCCCATGATGATAGCCTCAGCCGCTCCGGTTGCTGCTCAACCCGGTGGGGAGGAGCGCTACGACGAAGACGCAGCCGACTACGACGACGACCGCTACAACGCTCCAGCCGCCTACGCCGGCGGCATCGACGAGCTGCCCGAGGGCACCAAGTTGCCCAACCGGGGCCGCTGGTTCCTGATCTTGGTCCTGCTGATCCTTATCGCGGGATACGTCGTCATTATCTTCGCTTCGGTTCGCAACAACGGCATCTTCCACTTTGGGCGCATCATGGACACGCTCAACGTGACACTCAATGACAGCGAGCCCATGGAGATCAAGGCGAAAGAGGTTGAGCGGACGGCGCCAGACTTCGAGCCGATCAAGTCCAACGACGACAAGCCGAGCTTCACCACCGCCATCTCGAGGCCGACCGGAATCCAGCTCGCCAACGATCGGCCGATCCTCATCCTCTACGGAAACATCACCAACACCTCGAACAAGACCTACCGCAACGTCAAGCTCCAAGGGGTCATCAAGACCTCGTCCGGTGGGGAGTTGGCGCTGACCAGTCCGACGACAGTACTGCCGGAAAACCTCACCACCGAGCTCAACTCAGCCGACGCGACCTTGGATTACATCGTCAACAGCGGCTACGAGCGCGCCGACCAGATCGACATCTGGGCTAACGAGCTGGCCACGCAGGGCAGCGGCCTGAACGTTCCGCCGAATACACCAATGCCCTTCATCCTGGTCTTCACGCGCAACGCCCCCTTTGAGATCGCCCCGAACTATCTGTTCGAAGTTCGCCTATTGGGGACCGAGCTCGTCCCCTGATGGACACAGACTTTTTCCTCAAGAAGCTCCAGCACATTGTCGAACCCCAGATGAGGGTGGTGCTCGTCCGCACTGCCGTCATGGAGTCCGCTCCTGCCGACGTTTTCGAGCTGGTGGGGGCGTTCGTGGAGCGGGCGCTCATCGGAATCGCGCCCGGTGAAGACGCGGTGCTCGCCTTCGTTCGGTGCATGCAGACCCTCGAGCGCACCGAGGCCACCTACGAGCAGTTCCGCGAGATCTACCTCTACGCCCACTCGAGCAGCTCGGAGGAGCCGGCCAACGAGTCTCTGCATCGGCTTCGCAACACCGTCGTAGGCCATCTGTTCCTGGACCCGCCGCCGTTTCGCAAGCTGACCACGAAACAAGCTCAGTTCGCCCCGAAATGGGACCGAGAAGTCAGCTTGGGCCAGAAGAAGACGTTTGCCAGCGGTGGCAATCGCCTCTACCTCGAGAAGCTCGTCTACGAGGGCGATCCGCAGGTGATCGCCAAGCTCTGCGCGAACCCGAGACTGAACGAGCAAGACATCCTCACCATCGTCACCCGTCGTCCCAATGAAGTGGCCGTTTTGCACGAAGTGGCCATCAGCGCTTGGATCTCGTCGTACACTGTGCGTCACGGGCTGGTGCTCAATCCCTACAACGGGACCGGCATGATCCTGCGGCTCATGCCCCTGCTGCACCACTCCCATCTCGCCGCACTGAGGTTCGCGGGTGACGTACACCCCTTGGTGCAAGAGACCGCCAACGCGCTCTTCGAGCTGCGAGGCGCACTGATGGCACCGAAGCGCGCTGCGGAGGGCGCTGTGAGCGAGGAGAACTGTCCGAGCGTCGTCGAGGAGAAGCCTCCGAGCGTCGAAGCGAGCAGTTCGGACGTCGAGGCGAGCAGCCCGGACGTCGAGGCGAGCAGTTCGGACGTCGAGGCGAGCAGCCCGGACGTCGAGGCGAGCAGCCCGGACGTCGAGGCGAGCCCTCTCGAGTCAGAAGACACGTCTATCCCCGGCGAGGACGAGACTGTCGCCGAGCCCCTCGAGGGCGAGGGCAAGGAGGGGACCGAAGAGGACTGAGCCGCCCGCGCACAAAACGAACCCCACAAAAAAAACGTGTTCGCTCTGGGCGGGAGTCCACCACAGAGTGCCTGCAAGAGACGGTGGAGAACGACAATTACCGCTCATCGGCCCCATGAGCGCACCCTGCTGAGCCCTCATTTGTCGCTCGTCGGCAAAACTGAGATCGAACGAAGAGGTGCTGCGTTTCGAACGAGGTCACGAGAGGAGGAGAGAAATGAAACGCAAGGCAATGTTGGCAGTTCTGGTCGGTGTCCTGGCGAGCTGTACGCTCTACACGATCTGGTTCTTCATGCAGGGGCGGGAGCAAGGGGCGGCGCAGACGCCCCAAGTCGTCGAAGCACAGCCCGCTGATGCGCCTGTCGTTCAGTCAGGCACGCCGTCGTCGCAGTTCCTGATGTCGGGCGCAGTGTCCATCGACGCGCGACTGGGCACGGCCTACCTGCAGCGTGGCATCGCGGGGCAGACCTACGTCTCGGTAATGGCAACGACGGGCGCAAACGCCGGGTTGGTGCGGTTGCCCGCGAACGTCACCCTGGTCATCGACCGCTCGGGCTCCATGCAGGGCAGCCGGATTCAGCAGGCCAAGGCGGCGGCTGGATTCGTCCTGGACAATATGCAGGACGGTGACCGGTTCTCGCTCGTGACCTACTCCAGCGACTCCATGGTCGACATCTCGAGCACAGTCGTGAACCCCACCAGCCGAGCGCGCATCAAGCAGACCATCGAGAACCTCAACGTCGGTGGCGGGACCTGTGTCTCCTGTGGCCTGGAGTCGGGTCGGCTGCAAGCGAAGAGCGCAGATTTCGGCGACGGAGTCTCACGCATCATCCTGTTCTCCGACGGGCAGGCCAACTCTGGAATCACCGACAGCGACCAGCTCGGAACCCTCGCCAGAAGCATCGAGCAGCAGGGCGTCACCGTCACCACCATCGGTGTGGGCTTGGACTACAACGAAGAGCTGATGAGCCAGATCGCCGTCAGCGGCAACGGCAACCACTACTTCGTCGAGGATCCCGCCTCGCTGTCGACGACCTTGGCCAGTGAGATGAGCACGCTGCGCGAGCTCGTCGCGAAGCAGGTGACCGTGGCCTTCCGGTTGGGTGATGGGGTCTCTTTCGTGAAAGGCTTCGACCGCGACTTCAAGGTCGAAGGAAACGTCGTCGTCGCCTCTCTCGGTGACCTGCCAGCCTTCTCCCAGCGGACCGTCCTGTTCCAAATTTCGACGGCACCGAGCGCCGGCGAAACCCGAGCGATCACCTCCCTCTCGGTGGACTACATGGACATCAAAGCCGGAGCCCAACGCCGCCTCGAGGGTTCGCTGGTGGCCGCGCTGACCGACGACTCCACGCTCATCGAGAAAGGCCTCGACAGCCAAGTCGTCGCCCGTGTGGAGCAAGCCGCGCTCGCCGACGCGCTGACCGAAGCCAACAAGCAGCTTGGCGAAGGACGCGTCGAAGCGGCCCAGAAGACCATGGCCACCCAGCTTCAGAAGAGCCGTTCGCTGAACAAGGGGCTCAAGAACGACGTTCTCGACAAGCAACTGAATGCCTTCGGCGCCGCGGAAGCGCAGATGGCCACCCCCGCAGCCATGAGCGACAGCGGCCGCAAGAAGAGCTCGAAAGAGAACCAAGTGCTCAAGCGCGAGCTGTCTTACTGAGCAAATTGCGGTTGGGAGGGCGCAGCACGCTGCGCCCCTACGACTGGCGCGGGTGGGAGGGCGCAGCACGCTGCGCCCCTACGACTGGTCCGGGAGGGCGCAGCACGCTGCGCCCCTACGACTGGTCCGGTTGGGAGCGCGTTCACTCCTCGGCCCGGAGACTCACCTTCATGCTGCAGTTGTCTCGGCCGATGAGCTTAGCGCGCAAGGGCTTGTACCCTTCCATGGTGGCGATGAGCTTGAGCTCGGACCTCAGCGGAACCTCGAGCTCGACGGGACTGACGCCCAACTCATTGCCTTCCTCACCGGAGAGGGTGGCGCCGGGTGGAACCGTCTCGAACAGGCAGCTGACGGTGTCCTTCCTGACCAACGCCACGGTCTCGAGCTTCATCTCTCCTGGCGCGACCTGGATGACCCGCTTGACGGGCTGGTAGCCCTCCAAGGTGAAGGTGTAGACCTCATCGAGGGCCTCATCGAGGGTGACTTCGTAAGGCGTGGTGCCGAGGACGAGCCCATTGGCGTCGATGATGGTCGCACCGGCGGGCACGGTCTCGATGCTCAGGCTGCCCAGGTCGGTGACGATGGGGTCGACGACCTCAGGCTCGTCAGTGGTGGGGCCGGCCGGCACGGTCTCAGCGGTGGTCTCGTCTTTGGCTTCGAGCTTGGGCTTGTTCAAGAGCTCGAGGCCGAGAACGAGCAGCAGAATCAGTGAGATGACGGCGGCAATGGCCGCGATGAGGAGGTAGAGTTTCGACCTCGAAGTGCGGCCGGGTTTGCTCGCCTGGGTTTGCGGGATCATCGAGGTGGCCGAGGCGACGTGTTTCGGCGCGGCCATTCTGGCGGTCACCGCGACGTTGCTCTCGATCCCTGAGTTGAGCTCGATGCGCGACGGAGAAGGAAGCAGACCCGCGTCTTCACCCATGCCCGGAAGGTCCGAGATGCGAAGATCGACGACGGTCGCCTCTTCGATCACTCCCTTGATCGGGGTGTGAGTGCGGACGAACGATTCGAGCGCGTCGGCCATGAGCTGGGCGCTTTTGTAGCGGTCCTTCTTGTCTTTCTGCGTGGCTTTGGCGACGATCGCCTTGAGGGAATCGGGGACGTGTGGGGGCAGCTCGGGGAACGGCTCGAGCTGATGCTTCATGACGATGCCGACTGGATTGTCGGAGGTAAACGGCACCTGGTTCGCAAGGATGGTGTAGATCACGCACCCGAGCGCATAGATGTCTGCTCGGCCGTCGAGCTCCTCGCCGCGAGCTTGCTCTGGGGCCATGAACTCCGGCGTGCCGCAGACCATCCCGATACGGGTGATCTGAGTCTCTGCCGGTCCGATGACAATCTTGGCGATGCCGAAGTCGAGCACCTTGACGACGCCCACGTCGGAGCCATCGTCGACGATGAAGATGTTCTCTGGCTTGAGATCGCGGTGAACAATGCCCTTGAGGTGAGCTTCGGCGAGGGCTTGCGCGACCTGGGTCGCGACCTTGCCGGTCTCGAGGACGCTCAGCGCCCCTTTGGTGAAGAGGATCTCGGCGAGGTCCATGCCCTCGAGCCACTCCATCGCGATGTAGAGCAACCCGTCCGCCTCGTTCGCACCAAAGTCGAGGAGCTTGATGGTGTTGGGGTGGTCTAGACGGCTGACCGTCTGCGCTTCGCGGATGAAACGTTTTTCGGCGAGCTGGTCTCGTCGCAACTGCTCGCGCATGAGCTTGACCGCGACCACTTGATTGGTCGTCAGGTCACGCGATTGGTAGATGAATCCCATGCCACCGGCGGCGACGTAGCCAAGGATCTCGTACTTGCCACCAATGATGGTGCCATCCGGAACTCGTCCGGCCGCATCCTTCATGTCCCTGGGGGGCCGGAAATCGGCTTCGCTCATCCTACCATTCCGTTCGTCTCGTGAGGTTCGACCGGCCACGCAAGCCAGCCTTGCTGTCCGCGGCAAGAGCACCGCAGGACCCGTTTCGACAGCCCATCATGCAACAACGGACCTCCTCTGACAAATCCCACCCCTCGCTCCGGTTTGTCGGCACTATTGTGGCGAGAAGATGGGGGAGGGCTCGAGCACCTCTTCTCGCGCCTCGACGCGCTCGACGAAAGCGACGAGCTCGAGGAGCTCTTGGGTGAAGGGCTCCTGGACTGCCGGGAAGCGGAATCCCGCTTTCGGGTCGAGGTCGAAGGCCGTGACCCGGAAGCTGATGGCGAAGCGCTCGCGCTTCCACTGCGCGAAACAGAACATGCGAACGAAACGGCGAATGTCTTCGGCGAAGGGCCGAATTCGTCCGTGGTAATGCTCGAAGACCGATGGCCAGAGCCGACAGAAGATCTGAGTCGGATCGAGGGCCAACTGCACGAACAGGTACATCAGCTGATCGAGGATGAAGAAGGGCATCAAGTCATCCTCGTCGGTCTGCGCCCGCTCCGGAGGCCGCAGCTCGGCGCTGGCTTGCATGGCCAGGATGGCGTTGAGACCTGGGTAGTCGTAGGTGCGGCCGGCCCAATCTAGCCACAGGCTGACGAGGCTCTTGGGCACATCGGCGATGGGCGCCAGCCCGCCGCTGGTGTCCCCGTCCATGGTCGTATACCCGACCGCCGCCTCGCTCTTGTTGCTCGTCACGAGGAGCAAATAGTTGTGCAGGTTTGCGACCGTCCAGATGAGCATCCCCCGCAACCGCGCCTGGATGTTCTGCAGAGGGACGTCGTGGGCGGGATTGGACCAGCTGAACTCGTCGCCGGTCATGCGCTCGACGGTCTCGGTCGCCGCCTGTAGGGCACCCTGAATCTGCCCGTCGTAGAAGAGGGCGCCGACCTCGTTGGCAACCTGGCGAGCGGCGCTCTGGGTTTGCGGACCCGAGTTCTCGGTGGCCATGTAGGCGCAGATGAAGTGCTCCCGAACCTTCTCGCGCAAGGCTTCGTCGGAGAGCCCAGGGAACTGATGCCGAAACATCCGGTGCACCAAGAGCGCGACCATGGCGCTGTCTCGGCCCCCGGAGAGGGCCAAGCAGAAGCCAGGAACGTGCGTCTTGCGTTGGTAGTCTCGCAGGGCGAGGGCAATGGAGAGCTCCAGCTCGAGGTGGTTGATGTCCTGAGCCTTGATCGAGTGGCCCCGCAACCCTCGCTGCTCATGGTGCGCCAGGGACGGGTCGGGGTGCCCTTCGAGCAGCGGAACCCAATACGGAGCCGGAGGTGCGGGCCGCTTCGAGGTCGCGAAAGTGCCGGGCACCTTGATGCAGGTCGGACGAGACCCGTAGGTTCCCGTCTGCATCCGCGCGTGCTGCTCTCGCCAAGAGCCCTCCTCCATGCGGATATGACGGATCTCGTCGATGTCGATGACCTGCTCAATCAGGTCCCAGTCGTGCTCGAACTCGAAGCGTCGCCCCTCCTTCAGGATCTGTCCGTTGACGGCGATGAAGGTGCTGCCGTCGAAGATGAGGCGCGTCGCGTCGCAGCCGAGCAACGAGGCGTAGAGGTAGGCGCAGTGGTCCTCCTGGCTGGACTGCGTGACCATGCGTCGGCGGATGGCGTGCTTGCCGATGCAGAACCACGAGGCCGACGGATTGAGCAGAATGTCGGCGCCGGCCAAGACGTACGTCGAACCTGGTCGAATGCCCTTCCAGGCGTCCTCGCAGATCTCGAAGGCGATGGTGCCCAAGTCCGCAAGCTCGAACATCTGTTGGCCCAAGGGCGCCGTGACGCCGTCGGGCCCTTCGTACCTCACCAGCCGCTCATGCGGCCACGGCTCGAAATAACGGTTCTCATACTCGACGTCCCCCGTCGCCAAATTCTCTTTGGCGACCAGCCCACAGAGCTCACCGTTGGCGAGCACCCCCATGACGTTGAAGAGGACCCCCTCGTAGAGCAGCGGCAAGCCGACAGCCACCGCGATGCCCTCGGTCTCCTCGCGCAACGCCATCAAGACGTCCCAAGAGCGGCGCACCGTTCCCGCCCGCAGTAGGCGGTCGCCCAGGCTGTAGCCGGGGATGCACATCTCCGGAAGCAGCAGCAGCCGCACTCCACGGGACTTCGCCTCGACGATGACTTCCCGGATCCGCCGCGCGTTCCCAATCCAATCGCCGACGGTCTGGTTGGTAGAGGCGACGGCGACGTGTGCGTACTTCGATTCCATGGTTGCCCTGACTCGGTGTTTCTTGTTCAGACTGAGGCCGACGCGCCCTCTTCTCCTGCGAAGCGTATAGAGCAACGCCACGAGGGCCACCGTCAAGGGATCGCGCGTAGGCACGCCAGCGGTCTCGCTTCGAGACCGCTCACCCGCGGCAGCTTGCTGCCGGGGGCACTGGAGTTTGTACACATCTCGTCGATCTTCATCGTCGAGGTGTGAACCTAGCGTTTCTTCTGGCGGGCGAGCGCGAATCACCCAACGTTCCACGTTGGGCTGTTCTTGAGCGGCCCCTTCAGGGCCGACGCCCAGGGACTGGGGGCTATCGTCGAGTTGACCTCGACAACCCTGGGCAAGCCGGCATTGAACGC
>Ga0210044_10003968_pt1 | contig 20946 bp, 16 predicted proteins | sample CryGey13umfilter_2_FD_183959 | JGI IMG/M metagenome (GOLD analysis project Ga0210044, IMG submission 183959) | Groundwater microbial communities from aquifer in Utah, USA - Crystal Geyser 4/9/14 3 um filter (SPAdes) (version 2) | ecosystem: Environmental > Aquatic > Deep subsurface >... | reverse complement strand
CGCTGCCCTTCCGCGTAGAGCGTGTCGAACGCCAGCGACGACTTGCCCGACCCGGACAGTCCGGTGATCACGATCAGCCGGTCACGGGGCAGATCGAGGTCGATGTTCTTGAGGTTGTTCTGCCGCGCGCCTCTGATCTGGATCTGGTTCATCGCCAAGCCACAACCGGTTGAAGTTGAAGCATTTTTCCGCTTAGCGTCGGCTAACTGACGTATGCGCAATGCAGTGAAAGTTCTGGCATTTCACTCTTGACGTCCAGCTGCGATGGTCCCATGGTTAGACAATTTTTTATACAAACAACCATTGCTGGAGGAATGCAAATGGCAATGAAAATCACCGATGAGTGCACGAACTGTGCGGCATGCGAGGCGGAGTGCCCGCGTGATTCGATTTCCGAGGGTGACGAGTACTTCGTCATCGACGCCGAGAAGTGCACCGAGTGCGTGGACGAAGGCGGACCGCAGTGTGTCGAGGTTTGCCCCGTCGACTGCATCGTCAAGGCCTGACACTCGACGTCTCGAGTGGAAGAGGGGCGCCCACACGGCGCCCCTTTTTCTTTGCCCCGCCGGGTCTGCTACCATCAAGCAGCATGCACCAGGCCCTGCTCTGTCTCCTGCTTGTCGCGGCCTGTGGACAGCCACCTGTCCCACGGGCCAACGAGTCCGCGTACCCCATCGTCGGCGGCGCCACGGCGCCCGATACGCTGGTCCCCGCCGCCGGCGCGCTGGTGCTCGACGTTCCTGGCAACTACCGTGTGTTCTGCTCGGGAACGCTGGTCGGGACCGCGCTGGTCCTCACCGCGGCTCACTGCTTCGACTCGCTGTCGCCGGCCACCACGCCGCTCGGGTTCTTCGCCGGTCTGTCGATCCAGCCCACCGATTTCAATCCCCCGCTGGCCCCCGTGGCCAGCATCCACCTCGCGCCTGGCTACGCGGGAGGCACCCCTCCCGGCTGGATCGACGACTACAACGACATCGCCCTGGTGACGCTGACAGCGAGCCCGGCGGTGAAGCCGGCGCTGCTGGTGCAGCCCGACAACCTGTCCCGGCTGGTGAAGACCGGTGCGGGCGTGATGCTGCTGGGGTTCGGTCAGACCGTGGCGGGGGCCAAGACCAGCACCGGGGTCAAGACCTACGGGGTGAGCACCCTGGGGCAGGTGGGCACCCACGAGTTTCACGTGGTGGGATCGGGCGCACCACAGAAATGCCACGGTGACTCCGGCGGACCGTCGCTGGGCGATCTGGACAGCGGGACCGGCCACGATTTTCGGCTGATCGGCGTCACCTCACGGGCCGACGTCGACTGCAGCCTGGGTTCGCTGGAGACCCGGGTCGACGCCCACCTGAGCTGGATCCACTCCGTCGGGGGCGCCAGCATTCCGTGCGGGAGCGGCCTGAACCCGGCGTGTGTCGATCCACCGCAGTGCTCCGTGACCGCCGCGAACTGTCCCACCGGGCATGACTGCATCCCGCTGGTCAAAGGGGCTGACGAAGGTGAATGCGTCCTCGCTCCCCCACCGAAGAAGCAACTGGGAGAGCCCTGCCTGCTGGGAAGCGAGTGCGAGGGGGGATGGTGCGCCTACCTCGCTGGACAGCGCTTCTGCACCGAGCTGTGCGACGACCAGAACCCCTGCGCGCAGGGGCTGGTCTGCACCCAGGCCGAGAACCAGGCGAAGATGGCCTGCGTACCCCAGGCGCTGGTGCCGGTCGAGGAGGGCGGGGGCTGCGCCGTCACCCCGGCACCCCTGACGTCGAGCTCGATCTGGCCGTGGGTCGCGTTTCTGTTGCTCGTCAGTCGGCGACGGACTGACCGCTGACAACCGCTGCCTTCCGATCTATCCTGGTGACTGTGATGAGACTCTCCCTCGCCATCGTGGTCCTGGTCCTCAGCGGGAGTGGAATCGCCGCGCCGCCCAAAAACGGCGCCAGGGCCGGTCCACGGGTCCGGTCCGCCAAGCCCAACAGCCCGCCGGCGAAGAACGTTCGAACCCCACGCAAGACCCCACGGCGGATCGCGGCACGAAGCCGACAGCGCCCAAACCCGGCAGCCCGCTGCCGCGACATCTTCTGCACCGCAGAGGTGGTGCGGATGGATGAGGGGGACGAGAAGGGCTCGCGGAGGCTGACGCAGCAGCAGGTGGAGCAGGTGATGCACGGGGCCCAGAAGCCCCTGGCGCCGTGCCTGGTGCAGGCCCGTCGGCGAGATCCCGACATGCTCCAGGCCACGGTGGAGGTGGTGGTCGATGGTCAGGGGCGGGTGCTCGCCAGCCGGGTCAACAGCAAGCGCTACTCCCCGCTGTCCCGGTGTGTACACGGCATGCTCAGACGGATCCGCTTTCCCCGGTCCGACGTCAGGCGTACCGTCGCCTCGTTCACTCTGGGGATCCCCGACTGATGCCTCGATGAACCGCGTCGACCTGGGCTGGATCCGGGAGCGCATCGGCAGCCACCGGCCGCACCCGATCAACGACAGGCTCGCGCCCCGGCGCGCCGCCGTGGCCAGCGTGTTCCGCGACTCCGGGCGAGGCGTCGAGCTGCTGTTCATCCAGCGGGCTCGCCAGGAGCACGACCCCTGGTCGGGACACATGGCGTTCCCCGGCGGGCGGATGGAGCCCCGGGACGAGAGCCCGCTGCACACCGCCCGGCGCGAGACGCTGGAGGAGGTCCAGCTCGAGCTGGAACGGGACGCCAGGTTGATCGGCCCGCTGGACGACATCATCGCCTCCGCCCGGGGGCGCGTGCTGCCGCTGGCCATCACCCCCTTCGCCTTCGAGCTGGTGCAGCCGGTGGAACCGGGCGTGGACAGCGTCGAGGTCCAGGAGGTGCTGTGGGCCCCGGTGTCGATGCTGCTGGACCCGGCCCACTCCTCCACCGTGGCCTACGAGCTCGGTGGGCAGCGCTACCACCTCCCCTGCTTCCGCGTGTTCGAGCGTGTGATCTGGGGTCTGACGTACCAGATGCTGATGCGGATGTTCACCGTCCTGGGCTGGGAGATCTGAGCGTCTCGCAGTCCCGTGTTGGGGTCATCCGCCGTCGTGGGACGCACACTGCCGGCGACAGATGGTCGAGGCCGACTCGTAGCAGCAGACGTATCCAGCAGGACATTCGGGCGATCCGTTGTTGCAAAACCAGGGGGCCGATCCCAGATCCGGCGCATCACACCCTTCGCCCTGGATCTCGAACAGCATCTTGTAGTGCTCCTCGGAGAAGGGAACCACCGGGCGATCCAGTCCCGGATTGCCGTTGCACGTCGATCCCGCCGGACACTCGGTGCAAATGCGCTGCAGCAGCTGCTCGCGCAGATCGTCGCAGCGTCCCGGTTCGCACCCCACCTCGCACAGCGTCGACATCAGCACCGCGACCACGTATCGCATCGTCTCACCGTCCCACGTGGCGCTGGATCATCTCGGCCACGGCGCGCATGCACACCGGGCAAAACGGCTTGTATCCCTTGTTGAACATCTTGCAGTCCACGAAGGATCGATACAGACCCTTGGCCGAGTAGCCGGCCCCCTCGAACAGCGTGACCTTGCCCGCGCATCGGCTGTCGGTCTCGGCGCATGGAACCGGCGTGTCCGCCGCGATCATGTCGCGCCACTTCACGGCGCCACGGACCCGCCGCGCCGTGATGTTGGGCTCCCACGGTTCGACACCCCGGGGGTACATCCCGTTGTACGCCACCTTCGAGGTGTAGTACTCGTCGGCCAGGCCGGCGAAGCTGTGGCCAAACTCGTGGACGAAGACATACTCGTCGTAGGCGTTGTCCGACACGAACGAGGCGTAGAGGTTGTAGATACCCCCGCCGCCATAGCGGCTGGTGTTGCTCATGACGTACACCACGTCATACGGCGCGTTGGCTGCCACGTCCCGCACGGCCCTGTTGTCGGTGGTCATCAGATACCGCGGCGAATCGAAGGTGTTGAAGCTCATGGAGAGCGCCGTGTCGCGGAAGATGCCCTTGCGCGGCTCGTCCACCCCGCTCTCCCGCGAGGGCGACTCCACGGCCCAGATGTTGATCCGCTCGCGGTGGCGCGAGAACGGCTCGGTCCCCAGCAGCACCTCGGCAAACCGGGCGGCGTCCTGCCGGAACTTGCCCATCTGCCACGCCTGGTAACCGTCGCCCAGCACGACGATGTCCAGCGCCCGCGCCGGCGGCTGCGAGCCATGCAACCGCCGCACCCGCAGACCGCCTCGACGTCGCTCACGGCTCACCGCCGTGGAGCTCGGGTCGACGGTGGTCTCGAACACCTTGGTCCATCGCCCCCGGGCGTCGCGAGAGCTCAGCACCAGGCGCACGGCGGCCCGGGGCATGGGCAGCCGAATGGTCTCGGAGAACACGCGCTGCTGCCGTTTGGCCTGGGGCGTGGTGCGCCACTCGCCGAACAGCGAGCAGTAGCCCTGGCTGAAGAGCAGCACCGGCTTGCGCTCCAGGCTGTGAACCTCGGCCAGCGTCCCACCGTACTGCCTATTGTCCACGAGTCCGACGCGGAACGAGGGCCATGGGCCCTCCACACGCAGCTCGTCGACGAGGAACTGCTCGCTGCGGCTGTCCCCCATGTGATGCAGATCGATGCGCAGGGTCTGATCGAAGCGAAAGGGCCCGTCGGCCCGGGCGCCAGCAGGTGTGCTCAGCGCGAGCAGGAGCAGCAGGGTCGGCGTCCGTGGCATGCGTCTTGTTTATCGCGCGAGCCGGGCGTTGGCAAGGGAGACAACAGCCGTCACACGTCCCGTCGGCGCGCCAGCCCGAGCAGCAGCAGCAGCAACCCTGTCGAGGCCGGCAGCATCGTGCGCTCGATCCCCACCGCACAGCCGCAGCCGCTGTCGTCCGCCTTGAACGGCGTCCCCTTGTCGTGGCCGTCGGCCGCGCTCCCGTCTGTTGCCGGTCCGATGCCCCGGTCATGGGGCTGGGTCCCGGTGTCCGTCGTCGGAGACTGGCCAATGCCCGGAGGGGGACAGTTCCCGGAGGCGCACGGGACATGGCCCGGACACTTGACGCCGTCGCAATAGTCGACGCACTGGCCGCTCTTGCAGTAGGTCCCGGGGGCGCACTTGGGGTTACACGAGGGGTCGAAGCATTCACCCGTGCCCGGGTCGCACGCCAGGCCCAGGGCGCAGGTCAGCCCACCGCACTGGGTGCAGTCGGGCAGACAGACGCCGAGCATGCAGATCTCGCCGCTGCCGCACACCCGCCCCTGGCATGGGTCGACGCAGATCCCGCTGCGGCAGATCTGCTTCTGCGGGCAGACCACCCCGTCGCAGCCGTTGCCGCACAGCCCCGCGCGGCAGATCTCGTCCGCCTTGCACACCTTGTCCTTGCACAGCTGGTCCAGGCACAGTCCGCTCTGCGTGTCGCACTCGAACCCGGGGTGGCACGGAAACTCGGCGCTCTCGGTGCACTTGCCGACGCAGGTCCCGAGGTAGCACACCTTGGGCGTGGGGCAGGTGGCGCCGCCGTCCACCTTGCCGTCGCAGTCGTTGTCGATCCCGTCGCACTTCTCCGCCTCGGGCGGGTAGCTGCCCTCGCACATCAGCTTGCCCTGCGGATCGCACTTGGAGACCCCGAGGCCGCACAACCCCGGCTGGCCGGTGTCGCAGGTCTGGCCCGCCCCGGCGCACGAGATGCCGGAGACCCCGGTCACGAAGTCGCTGTAGTCGGTGGAGACCGTGCCCTTGAACACGTCCTCCCAGGCGAAGTAGAACGTGTGCGGATCGATCTTCGAGTTGTAGATCAGCAGGTGCAGGAAGGTGCCGGAGCCGTCGTTGTCCGGGTTGTGCTGGGATTCGGAGTAGTAGACGTGGCCCTCCCCTTTCTGTGTCCGCGCCACGGTGGCGCAGCAGTCTCCGGCGGCGCAGGTCCCGGACTGCGTGTGCGACTCCGGCGTCACCAGGAAGAATCCGATGTCGCCCCCGGTGTAGGCCGGATCAGCCAGCATGTTGAACGGGATCTTGGAGCCCGGCGCCGTGTTGCAGTCCACCAGCAGATGCAGCTGAGTGGGGTCGGGCTTCTTGCCCGGCACCACGTTGTACCAGCCGAACCCGTTCTTGAACATCGCGTTGCCCCGGGTCAGCACCGAGAAGGTCAGCCCGCACACCGGACGGAAGGTCTCGGGCTTGGTCGAGGCGTCGTCCACCGGGTCCAGCCCCTTGGTGTTGGAGGGGATGCAGCTGTTGTCGTTCTCCGAGTGCCAGATCGTGGACTCGCAGGTGCCGTTGGTCCCGGGATCACAGCCGCTGGAACCACCGGGACAGGGGGCGCCGATGTTGCAGACCCCGGGCGCGGTGCAGGCGCAGGCGAAGACACCCCACAGCCCGCAGGGCTTCCCGCTGCAGCAGGTGATGGCCGGATCGGGAATGACCTTGCCGCCTGGAAGCGTGACCTTGGCCAGCGCTGCGGCTTCGAGCCCCAGCGTCAGCAGTAGCACCCAAACCCATGACCGCGTCATCGGACCCTCCTACTGCAGCACCAGCGAGGAACGCGGTGCGATGTTGACTGACGAGGCACTGACCGTGGCCCCCGTCAGCAGGTCGGTGTAGCTGGTCCCCGGCAAGGTGATCGACTGCTGGGCGTCGGACCGATTGAGCACGATCACCAGCTTGTCGCTGTTGTAGGTCATGCTGTAGGCGTAGACGTCCTGCGCCACCCAGTGCTGCTGACGGGTGCCGTGTCGCAGCGCCGGATGCGCCGCCCGAATCTTGGTCAGCTTGGCCACCTGGCTCTTGAGCCAGATCTGGTCGGCGGAGAGGTTGGACCAGGTCATGGGCCGGCGGTTGTCGGGGTCGCCGCCGCCGGCGAGGCCGATCTCGTCGCCGTAGTACACCAGCGGGATCCCGGGCAGCGTGAGCAGCGCGGTGAACCCCAGCGCCAGCCGCTGGTACGGTCGGTCGTAGCCCGGCTGGGTCGGAAGGTTGTACCAGGAGTTGCTCTTGCCCGAGTCCCAGTTGCCGAACTGCGGGCTGTCCTCGGCCAGATGGATCGACCGCGGCAGATCGTGGTTGCCGAGGAAGGTCCCCATGATCGCGCCGGGGCCGTAGTAGCCGTCGTTGGCCGTGAGGAAGCTCTCCAGATCGTAAAACGAGCCCTGCCGCATCAGGATCACGCGCACCAGTTCCGCGCGCAGCGGAAAATCGAACTGCCCGTCGAGCTTGGTCGCCGGGTCGACGTACTGCTTGAGCAGGCTCTTGGAGTTGGTGAAGGTCTCCCCCACCATGTAGAACGACGTGCCGGGCAGGGTCTGCTTCACCTGCGCCCGGAGGTCGGTGAGCCACGACAGCTCGATGTGCTTCACCGCGTCGAGCCTGTAGCCGTCGACCCCCGTGTCCTGGATCCACTTGATCGCGTTGCTCACCGAGTACTGGCGGGCCGCGCTGTTGGTGAAGTCGAAGTCGGGGAGGTAGGGCATGAACCAGCACCGCAGCCGCTCGGGGTCGAAGTCCCAGCTGCATCCCTGGCCGCAGACGCAGTCCTTGCCGTTGTAGCTCAGCGACCAGAACCAGGACTTGTTCTGGGCGTACACCGGGCTGTTCTGGTGCACGTGGTTCATCACGTAGTCCATCACCACCCGCAGCCCCTGCTTGTGCGCCTCGGTCACCACCTGCTTGAGCAGCGTCAGATCTCCCAGCCGCTCCTCGACCTTGGTCAGGTCCGTGGGCCAGTAGCCGTGGTACCCGGTGTAGTCCTCACCGTCGGTGCCGACGTACTTGCCGTCCGGGGCGTCCACCGGCGAGGAGATCCAGAGCAGGTTCACGCCGAGGTCCTTGAAGTAGTTGGCCTGGATCTTGTCCAGCAGCCCCTTGAGGTCGCCACCGTTCCAGTTGGCCGGCGTCTTGACGTTGGGCTCCAGCTTGTTGTTGCTGGAGTCCCCGTCGCGGAACCGGTCCAGCAGGACGAAGTACATCACGCCGTCGTGCCAGTCGAAGGTCGTTGGGCCGGGGCCGCCGTCCGCCCCGGCGTCAGGAGCGGGGCCGGCGTCGCCGCAGGTCGAGGGACACACCACATCCAGCACCGAGTTGTTGTAGCCGTCGGTGGACCGCTTGGGGTTCAGCGGGTCGGGGATCCAGGTCGTGCCATCCAGCACGAACTTGTACATCACGGTCTGGCCGTTGTTCAGGGTCAGGCTCGCCTGCCACACGTTGCCGGAGAGCTGCATCGGCACGCCGGTGCTCCAGGCATCGAAGTCCCCGAACAGCTCCACCTTGGACTCCGTGCCCTTGGCGTGGGTGAACAGCACGGTGCAGGACGCCGGGACACCACAGGCGTCCGGGACAGGCCCCTGGTCCTGAACCGATCCATCGTCGGCGTCGTTGCAAACGGCAACATCCAGCACGGGACCTGCGTCGGGGGTGATCTGCTCGCCCGCGGCGTCGGGCGTCGACGTGCCCGTGTCGGCCTCGACCCCCGCGGGATCACAGGCCACGGTCTCGGTCAGCGTCAACGCGAGCACCAACGATAGCCAGCGCCAGACAGCGCGATGCATGGTTCCTCCTGGTGAAAAAGGCAACGCCCGACGGCCAGACTCATCCACCCCGCGGCAGTCACAGCAAGACCCGTGCCTCGCAGGAATACCTTTTATTCCCACGGCAAAATCCCCATAATGGCCGGATCCAACCCCCCTGCAATGTGTGCGGTGCCGGAATACGGCACCAGGAGGAGGCATTGATGTCGAGCTCTCGCCCCCGCTGGCTGATGGGCAGCCTGGCCCTGACGCTGCTGCCAGCTCTGTCCACCATGGCCAGCGCAGAAACCGCCGAACCGCTGCTCACGGAGAAAACTCCGACGAAGCTCGTCCTCGCCGGCGACCTCCACTCGTACAAGCCCATCCTGCGGCGGGAACCGCTCGGCATCGCCATCGAACTGCCGCTGTCGGTCCTCGGGCGGGTGGAGGGCGTGGGGGACTACCCCGTGGACCTGAACCGCGGCACCCTGCATCAGACGATGCTCGAGAACGGTGCGGCGGGCAACGTCCAGGCCCGGGTCGGCCTGCGCATCAACACGCGCCGCGTGCTGCTCCCGTTCAACCTCGCCGCGGAGTACGAGCACGACGTGATCACCGGCCCGGTGGGCGGCGAACCCGAGATCGCCGGCGACGGGCTCCCCAACTCGCAGGCGCTGGAGAGCCAGCTGCGCAAGGCGTACGGGCGTGTCTCGCTCGGCTACTTCCTCCACCTCTCCGGCGGCCTGATGACCAGCAACTGGGGCATGGGCCTGCTGGCCAACGACGGGGCCCACGGCTGGGAGCCCGGCACCGCTCGGTTCACCGACCCCCGGGGCGGCGACCGCGTGATCCGCGTGGCGCTGGCCTCGGGTCCAGTGACGCCGCTCGGCCTGTTTGCCGCCGTGGGCTTTGACTGGGTTCACGACGACGACGTGACCCTCGACGACGACAAGGCGCGACAGCTGATCGCGGCGGTGGCCATCGGCCGCGGGAAGCCCACCACCGCGGGGGTGTACTTCGTCTGGCGCACCCAGGAAGCGACGGACGGCGACACCACCGAGGTCAACGTGATCGACCTGTACGCCAAGACCTCCTTCGCCCTGACGCCGCACTGGCGATTGCGGCTGGAGGGCGAGGCGGCGCTGATCCTGGGCACCACCGGCCTCGCGTCCTCGCCCGAGTTTCCGGAGAAGGACGTGCTCCAGCTGGGCGTCGCCGCCCGCGCCAGCGTCGGCTACCGCCGCAAGATCGGCGCCGTGGTGGACTTTCTGTATGCCTCGGGGGACGAGAACTTCGACGACGACCAGCAGAACGCCTTCAAGCCCGATCCGAACTACGAGGTCGGGCTGCTGCTGTACCGCCACCTGATGGCGGCGCAGACCGGCCGTGCGCCCCACCGCGCCAGCGACCCGACGCTGGTGGGTCAACCCAACGAGGATCTGGATCGCTTCCCCACCCGGGGCAGCGCGGCCAACACCGTCGCCGTCTTTCCCCGCTTCTGGTGGCGTCCCACCGTGGGGCTCGAGCTGTACGGCGGCCCGCTGATCGCCTTCGCCGCAGCGAACAATGCGGACCCGCTCAACACCCGTCTGGCGGGGGGCGTACCGCGCAACGCCTTCGACGCCGCGCCCGGCAACTACCTGGGCACCGAGCTCGACCTGGGAGCCCGGTTCCAGGCGCTGGTGGCGGGGACGCTGCTGATGGCGGGTCTCGAGGGCGGCGTGCTGCTGCCCGGCAGCGCCTATCGGGATGTGGACGGCCGAAAGATGGATCTGATCCTGGGCGGTCGCGTGATCCTGGGCTACAACTTCTGAGGGACACAGGAGCAGTCGAGATGAAGATGACCTGTTTGACGACCATGGGCCTGGTGCTGCTGGCGATTCCCGGGTGCCTGGGCTCCGAGCCCGAGGGTCTGACCCCGGCGATCAGCGCCGCGACCACGGTCAAGATGGACTTCTACCACAGGCCGCTGCCCGAGATCCCCCTGCCCAACGACATCGCGACCCTGTACGACGGGGCCTCGGCCACCGGCCGGAGGATCAACGCCTCGATGCTGGCCGACACGCGGTTCGAGGAGGGGCTGCGACGGCTGATCGACAAGCTCGACGGCTGGGGCGTGTTCCAGCCCATCACCATCCCCTTCACCGGCCCGCTGGACGTGGACTCGATCCTCAAGGGCCACAGCGACACGGACTACGATCAGTCCAACGACGTGGTGTACCTGATCAACGTCGACCGCACCTCACCCGAGTTCGGCACGATCCAGCACCTCGACGTGGGTAACGGCAGCTACCCGGTGGTGCTCGAGCAGCGGGACAAGTACTGGAAGAACGACCCGCGCGCCGACACCGTCTCCCTGCTGTTCGAGGACGACGACGAGGACACGAACCACAACGGACACCTGGACCCCGGCGAGGACACCGACGCGGACGGGATCCTGGACACCCCGAACTACCTGCCGGGCAAGACCGCGGCGCGGGACGACATTGGCGGTCGCGCCGACGCCCTGATGTCGTTCTACGAGAAGGAGACCAACACGCTGATCCTGCGGCTGATGACGCCGCTCCGGGAACGGACGACCTACGCCGTGGTGATCACGCGCCGGCTCAAGGACAGCCACGGTGATCCCGTGGGCTCCCCCTTCCCCTACATCAACCACGTGTCCCAGAACGAGTCGCTGGCCGCCCTGCCCGAGGTGCTGCCCAGGGGTCTGAGCATGGAAGACGTGGCGTTCGCCTTCTCCTACACCACGCAGTCGATCCAGTCGCACATGATCGCCGTGCGGGACGGCCTGTACGGCCACGGGGTCCAGGCGCACCTGGGCCAGGACTTCCCGGCCGAGGTGGACGGGCTGGAGCAGCTGAAGAACATGGACTTCTTCAAGGGCAGCAAGAACCCCTACATCCTCAACACCGAGCAGTTCCTCGACGCCTATGACCTCATCGCCCAGCAGCTGCTGGGGCGCAAGCCGGGCACGCTGTTCTACAAGTGGGCGCTGGACGCGCAGCACTACGTCGACTACCACGCCATCGGTTCGTTCACCTCGCCCCAGCTCTTCATGCGCACGGACAAGGATGGCAACACCCTGGGGCTGAACGACCAGTCCTGGCCTCCCGACCTGGACCGCACGGTGGCCCCGGCGCGCAAGGAGACCGTCTACTTCTGGCTCGTGGTTCCGCGCAAGGAGATCTCCGCCCGCGGTCAGGGCAAACCGGTCCCGGTGGTCGTGCTGGGCCACGGCTACACCTCCAACCGCTTCGAGGCGCTGGCCTTCGGCGCCTACCTCGCGCGCTTCGGCCTGGCGACGCTGGCCATCGACTGCGTATCCCACGGCCTGGGGCTGTCCAAGACCGAACAGCTGCTGGCCAAGGCGGTGACCTCGACCCACGGCGTGGAGCCGTTCCTGGACGCCGCGCTCAAGGACCGCGCCGCCGACCTCAACGGCGACGGAACCAAGGACTCGGGCGGCGATTTCTGGACGGCCTACGCGTTTCACACCCGGGACGTCGTGCGCCAGTCGGCGCTGGACTACATGCAGCTGATACGGGTGTTCCGCGGCTTCGACGGCAAGCGGCGCTGGAAGGTGGACACCAACGGCGACGGCAAGGCGGACGACCTTGCCGGCGACTTCGACGGTGACGGGGTGCTGGACGTGGGCGGGCCCGCGGGCGCGTTCCACATGACCGGCGGATCGCTGGGCGGCATCATGTCGCTGTTCATGGGCGGCATCGAGCCGGCGCTGAGCTCCATCGCGCCCATCTCCGGCGCCGCCGGTCTGGGCGAGGTGGCGCTCCGCTCGCGGCAAGGCGGCGTGCCGGAGCCGGTGTTCCTGCGGGTCATGGGGCCGCTGTTCACCGGGACCCAGGACCCGAGCACCGGGCTGATGAAGATCGAGACCATCGTGGTGGATGTCAACGACAAGCAGGAGCTGCACCTGGCCGACGTGGCCGGCGTTCGCCCCGGCGACACGGTGGTCGTGGAGGATCGGAACAACAAGCAGCTGGGCTGCGCCTACGTCACGCCGACCGGCGTGTGGCGGGCGAACCTGGCGGCGGACCTGGACGACAGGATCCGCCTGCTGTTCTACTCCGGGGACGTCCTGGACGGGAAGGACTGCAGGCGCAGATCGGGCGCCACGCCGCGGGTCACGGTGGACACCTTCGAGCACGACGTGACGTTCCAGGCCAAGACCCACGACAAGGGCACGCCGCTGGTGGCGCTGGCCGAGGGGCTGGGGCTGCAGCGCGCCAGCCCGGAGCTGCGACGCATCATCGGCTGGAAGCAGATGATCCTCGACCCCGGAGATCCCGTGGCCTACGCCCGCAACTACCAGCTTGAGCCTCTCGTATACGCCGGGGGGGAGCAAACCGGGACTCACACGCTGATGGTGCCCACCATCGGCGACATGAACGTGCCCATGAGCACCGGCGTGACGGCGGCCCGCGCCTCGGGGCTGCTGGACTACCTCAAGGTCGATCCGCGCTATGGCAAAAGCGACAACCAGGTGTTGATCGACACCTACGCCATGGAGGCGACCGACGTGACCAAGCGCTTTGTCGACTCCACGGGACGCGGCGTGAACATGGACATCGACGACTACAGCGAGGGCAAGGACCGCTTCGGCAGCGAGGTCCCGCGCCTCAGCCCGCCGCTGCGCCTGGGCCTGGGGAAGAAGGACCTGCTGGGCGGCGCCTCGGCCATGGTGCTGCCCATCTCCAGCCCCCAGGGGACCCACGGCTTCGACTTTCCGGGCCAGATGACCGACGACGCGCGCTCGGACTGCAACAACGCCTGCGCCGACAAGACGGGGCCGGACCCCTGTGGCTGTGACGCCAAGAAGTACTTCGACGTGGGCTTCTTCATGTTCCACCTGCTGGGGAACTACTTCGTCTCCGGCGGCACCCAGCTCACCATCGACGAGTGCTACGGCTACGACACCTGCACCAACACGCTGCCCATGCCGGCGCTGCGAGACAAATCCACGCTGCCGTAGCCCCTACCACGACGGGGCGGGCAGCTGCTTCAGGCAACCGGTGGGGCGGGTGGACGAAACATACAGTCGTGATCAAGATGCGCACCATCATGAACGGAACCCAGCTGCTGGTGCTGATGCTGCTGACCGTGCTGCCTCTGCCGGGCTGCTCCAGCGAGTATGTATGCCCCGATCCCATCGGACGCATCGTCCGGGACGAGTGCGACGCCTACAAGACCCGCTATGAGTCGCTGAAGGTGGAGCTCAGCTTCTCCATCGGCAACCTGGGGGTGTCGGCCGCGGCCGGGAAGGAGAAGCTTCGTGACCCGAGCGAGCTGCTCCAGCTGCTGATGCAGCAGACGCTCGCCCTGTGCAAGGACTTCAACACCTGCCGGGTCCCCTCCGCGGACTACCAGCGTCGGAGGGAGGAGGCGGATCGCAAGTTCACCGCCATCACGGCCATCAGCCAGCAGCTCAAGGGGGACCTGGACGCCGACAGCAAGCGGCCGCTCGTGGCGAAGCTGATGGAGGTGATCACGGGGGAGGGCCAGATGCCCGGGCGCTCTGGAGTGACGCGCCCGCCCCGCCGGGAGTACTGCAAGTACGCATTCCAGAGAACCACGGACCTGTACTTCGATGCGCGCTTTCAGCCGCCACAGCCCACCCTGCCCCCCGGGGTGCCGGCCGTCGTCGGGTGGGACATGGGCCACAGTCGACCGCTCGGGCGATCAGAGGAGGAGACCTACCTCCACCTCTCACTGTGGGGCACGGCGGAGCTGGATGACTGGGTCCACGTCAAGCTGCCAGGTCAGCGGGAGGCCAGGTCTCGAGTGAGTCGGGGCCAACCCGAGGCATCGGCCCAGGTCCACTTCGAAGAACGGCTCGAGCCGTCGGGGACAATGACCGTGGACTACACCCCTGGCGCGACGGGCAAGCGGCATTCACTCGGGACCTTCCCCCTCGGCCCCCAGACGTGGCTGCCCCTGGGTTTTCTGGCCTACATGCCAAACCCCGTGGGGACCTGTCCGGTGGAGTACGAGCGCCCCTACCTGATCTTCTTCTCCCGTGTCCCGTCCAGCGTGCGGGTGACCATGCGCTGCACCCAGGACGGCAAGCCGGTCCCGGGGGTGCTGGAGGGGTTGCGGCACATCCCCTCGGCCAGCGCGACCCGGGTCTCGAGGTTCCATCTGCCCCTGCCGGTGCGGATCCCGCTCAAGGGGGGAACCACCCGCGGCGCCTGGACCATGCGTCCTGGCGAGGTGCAGGTCCGGGACCGGTTCCCCAAGGAGGCCGCCGGAGAGTGGGTCTGCCGCGCGTCCTTCAACGGACGGGTGGGCCGCAAGCTCACCTTCCGCCTGCGCCCCGACGGCTCGGTGCAGCGGTACGGCCGCGTCGGAGTCCACGCCACGCCGTGGTGGCCGGTCGCCACCGAGCGGGTGGACAACGACGTGGAGCGCCGCAGCGAGGCGGAGATCGCAGAGGAGGAGCGGCAACGCCTGGCGAAGATCGCGGAGGCGGCGGACCGCAAGCGAAGGGAGGAGGAGGAGCGCAACAGGCCCCCGACCCCGGGGCAACTCTCGCCCGGGGTGGTGGCCGCGACGCTCCAGCCCGAGCTGGACTGGCTGAAGCGCTGCGCCAGGGGGCCCGGGGCCTATCGGTTCAAGATCCACATCCACCGCGTGGGGGAGGTGCTGAGGGTGGATCTCGTGGGTCGCCGGGACAAGACCCGCGAGCTCATCCACTGCTTCGCGCGCATCATCCGCCGCGTCCATTTTCCGAAGACGACCCAGAGCACCCCCAACGCCGCGTTCGTGCTCCACGTGCCCTAGCACCGCGGATCCGAAGTTCCTTCTTGGTTCTCGAACATGGGGCTGAGAGTCCAGCCAAAGGCATCCTTGGCCCGCAGGACACGGCCAACCTTGACCTTGCTCGGACGGTCACACGCGAGCTGGATCAACCCGTCCTGACCCTGTCGAGCAGAGTTCGGGCAGCAATTGCTACCGCTTCTCGGTCGATCAGCCCCGGTGAGCAGAGTTCGGGTAGTAATTGCTACCGCATCTCGGTCGATCAGCCCCGGTGAGCAGAGTTCGGGCAGTAATCGCTACCGCATCTCGGTCGATCAGCCCCGGTGAGCAGAGTTCGGGTAGTAATCGCTACCGCATCTCGGTCGATCAGCCCCGGTGAGCAGAGTTCGGGTAGTAATCACTACCGCATCTCGATCCATCGATCCTGGAACAACCCGGAACGGACTTCAGGCATGACGTACTAGTAGGACAACGCGCCGGCGTCAGGTCGTCGCCCCCTCGTCGACCCACCAGCTGACGGCGCGGATCCCCTGGCAGCAGCCGCGCCGCCGCTCAGCCCAGCCCGCTGTGGGGTGTTCGCAGCGGAGTCTTCGGCGCTCACTTGACCTCGATCAGCAGCACCTCCGTCGGCGTGGCGCCGATGTTCTCGCCGATGTGCGTCTGCGCCGGGATCCACATCACGTCGCCGGCCTTGAACTGGCGCTCCTGCACGCTGCCGTCGGGGAAGCGCAGCCGGCGGCGGAAGGTGGAGAGGGCGTGCAGGACCGAGTCCGGGTGGCGGTGCTGGCGCGTCCTGGCCCCGGGCTCGTCGTGGTAGCGGAGCACACGCACGCGCCTGTTGTCCATGACGGCGGAATACTTGTCCGGGTCCGTCGTCGTGGGATCGGCCGCGGCCCGCTGCGCCTCCGACGCCGGCGGCGTCATCACCTGCTGCAGGCGCGCGCCAAAGACCTGCGGCGGGTCGCTGTGGGTCTGAGCGGCGGGCTGGCGGTCTCCGCAGCCGCCGCCAAGGAGGAGCAGGGCGACGAGCAGGTGCTTGGAGATCATCTCAACGTTCCTTTCGCCAGGCGCACGTCGCCAACGACCTGGCTGCGCGCCTGGCTGGCTCGATCAGAAAACACCGCCGCGATGAGCAGCAGCTCGGCCGCGATCCCCGCGGTGAGCCGCCCCAGGTGCCAGCTCCACCAGCTGTCGCGCAGCGCCGTCCAGGTGTCGGGGAGATCCGCCGCGGTCCAGCTCATGATCTGGGCGTTGATCGGCTGGTTGCCAAAGCGGGTGATCAACGCTGCTGCCACCATCGACGCCCCAGCGGCGATGTAGAACCAGAGCACCGCCGGCCGGCTGCGCGCCAAGAAAGCGAGCACGGCGACGCTCGAGATCGCGCCGAGCCCGATGGCCGGCAGCAGCGTGTTGAGGCCGTGGACCGCGCCCTGGTGCACCTCGACGAAGGTGCCGGGGCCGAAGGTGGCCGGGTCGTAGCCGCGCCAGATACCGAACATGGCGCCGGCAACCAGCGAGATCAGCAGCAGCGCCAGCCCCTGCAGGGCCGTGACGAAAGCCGCGCCCATCCAGCACCTCCAACCCCTCACCGATCGGCCCCTCTCCTCCTCGCCGGTGGTAACAGTGAATGTGTAGGGAATGCGGGCGCCGTCAAGCTCAATCAGCCTGCAGCCGGACGCCCCGGGGCGGCGACCGCTGGTCGATCATGCCGACAGGCGGTGCTCCGACACGGTGTCCGCCGCAGTCGCCACTGGATCCAGCAGCTTGGCGCTGGCCAGCCCCCGGGGCAACGCGTGCCACGGCGACGAAGTGCCAGGGGACCTCGGGGTAGGGCGTCGCCGTACAGAGCCGGTTGCGCTCCTCGTCGCTCATCGCGAGCTCCGCGACGTGCGCGGTGATCGCGGCCCCGAGCAGGGTCTGACACATCAGCAGCGGCTGGATCGTGATCCGCTCCGCCTCAAAGACCGGCGGCGGCGGCCGGCGGGCCAGCCCGGGCGCCGTGCAGTTGATGAACAGCGTCTGCTCACCGACGGGCACACGGCCACGCTCGAGCGTGATCTCCGTCTCCTCGATCCGCGTGACCCGACCGAGGAGCTTGCCGACCCGCAGCAACCGGCCGACCCGCAGCAACCGGCCGACCCGCAGGAACCGGCCGACACGGACCCCGGGCCGCAGCGAGCTGTACCTGATCAACCGCCACCGGCACCGACTTGCCCCCCGCCCCCGTTTGCTGCTAAGCCCGACGGATGATGACAGCTCGCGCGCTCCTCGTCGTGTCGCTCCTCGGCTCCGTGGCGCAGGCCCAGCCCGTGCCCGCGGTCCAGCAGGACCTCGTCCGTCGGACCTACCGTGTTCTGCCCCACGGCAAGCTGGTGTACCTCGCGGCCACCGTCGGCGTGGTGGTGGCCGACATCAGCGACCCGGCCAAACCGCGCCACGTCGGCGCACTGCTCCTGCCCGAGTCGGTGAACGATCTGGCGCTGGTGCAGGGCAAGCTGGTGGTGGCCCTCGGCCCGGGCGGCATCGTGGTCGCGGACATCAGCCGGCCGGTCCAGCCGAAACGCGTCGCGGCGCTGCGGCTGGCCGGGGCCGCCATGGGTCTGTGGCCCCACGGCGAGCAGGTGCTGGTGGCCAGCGGCACCGCCGGGCTGCAGCTCGTGGACCTGTCCCGCCCCGACCATCCGCGCAAGGTGGGGCACCGGGACACCCCGGGCTACGCCCGCGCCGTGCGCACCCGGGGCCAGACAGTGTACGTCGCCGACGGTGCGCGGGGGGTGCAGGTGCTGCGGCTCCAGGGCAACGCCCTGCGTCCGCTCGCCACCGTGGCCACCAGAGGACACGTCTTCGATCTGGATGTCGAGGGCAGCGCGCTGCTCGTGGCCGAGGGACACGGCGGCGTGTCGCGCCACGACGTGAGCGACGCGGCGAGGCCCCGCCTCACCGGACACCTCGCGGTGCGGGACACCGCGCGCGGCATCGACGCCAGGGGGAGCCACGCTGCCGTGGCCGACGGCACCCGGGGCCTGATGTTCGTGGACATCGCGGGGAAGCAGCTGCGGGAGCTCGGACGCTTCACGCCCGAACGCAGCGTCAACAGCGCCGTGCTGCGATCGAAGATCGTGCTGGTGGCCAACGACTACGACGGTCTGCTGCTCCTCGGCGTGGACCGCGAGGGGAAGATGACCCGCCTGGGTTCCCTGCCCCCGACATCGAAGGAGTGACCGGGTCAGTTGCTGACGGCGGTCAGTTGCTGACGGCGGTCAGTTGCTGACGGCGCACAGGTGGACCCCGAGGTTGGAGTCGAAGGGCTTGACGTTGCCGTCGTAGACGAAGATCGCCACGCCGTGGGGCGGCAGCGCGTACCCCGACGAGAAGTGGAGCCCCATCCCGCTGCCCAGCGCGCCCACCGTGGCCGTGTTGTAGCCGTTGAGCAGGTTGCGGTAGCGCTGGAAGTGCAGGTTCCCGTTGATCGCGGGATCCACGTGCAGGCTGGTCACGGGGACCGTCTGGTCGCCGGTGTTGATCAGCACCACGATCTCGTCGCCCTTGTAGATGCGGGAGAAGGCGACCAGGCCCGGGCTGCCGTGGGCCGCCCGGAAGTAGATCGAGCCCCGCCGCAGCGGCTTGCAGGCGCGGCGGATGGCCACCAGGGCGCGCACCCGGCGAAACAGCGGATGCGAGGTGTTGAGGTAGGGGTCGTTGCCCCACGCCGAGCCGCCGAAACCCACGTGGGCCAGCCCGTCGATCTCGGGCACCAGGCTGCGCAGACGCCAGGGGCCGGTGATGAACATGTCCTGCCGGAAACGCGAGTGGTCCGCGCCCTTGCACGCGCCGTCGATCTCGGACCACGCCTCAAAGCTCGGCACCTGAATGCTGTTGGAGGGGCAGTGTCCGTCGAGCCCCTGCTCCACGCCGTAGTCCAGCACCGGGACGCCGTGCGTCGTGGCGAGGTAGCCCAGGGCCGCCTGCAGCTGGCCCATGTTGCGGCCCTGCTGGGCGAAGCGCGGCCAGTCGTGGATCTCGAGGATGTTCCAGTTGAGCAGCGGCTGACCGTTGGCCGCCAGCTCCGAGAAGCCCGACGCCAACTGGTCATGCTCGCCCTCGCCCCCGGCCCAGAACCACTGTTTGATCCCCAGCGGCCCACGGCCCTGGTGCATCACATCCACCACCGTCCCCGAGTGCCCGAAGTCGTAGACCGCGTTGAGCCCGGGGAAGGGAAATGCGCCGTGGGACAGGTAGGTGCTCCTGAGGTTCTTCAACCGCGACCGCAGGCTGGCTGGAATCAACGCCGACGTGTCCCACGGGTCGAGGTGGTTGCTGCGCATCTTGCCCACGCGCAGCGCCTGCTCGTAGGTCGACGCGGCCACCTCCCCCACCAGCAGGAAGTTGGTCTTGCCGATGCTCGCGGCGTAGGCCCGGATGCCGGTGGAGAACTTCGCCAGGAAGTCCTCGGTCACGTGCTTCGCCGCGTCCACGCGGAAGCCGTCGAGATCGGCGTGGGCGATCCAGTAGCGGTGCAGGTCGGTGAAGATGTCCTGGAAGTCCCAGTTCATCGTGTCGAAGTCCAGCATGCTGGCGGTGAAGTCGCCGAACATGGCGCCCGGCCCCGACCCGGAGAAGTCCCCCGGCTTGTAACCGCAGCGCGAGAAGAAGTGCTTGTTGCGCAGCGGCCCGAAGAAGCTCGGCCCGAACACCAGCTCCCGCTGCCCCCGCACCGTGGACCCGCCGTTCCAGCGCTTCCAGTTCAGATCACTCGTGCACTGGTCGTAGAAGTAGCCCGACTGCGGGGTCTGGGCGCTGTACTGCGTGTCGTTGCTGCACATGTGGTTCACCACCACGTCCAGCACCACCCGCATCCCGCGCTTGTGCGCCTCGGTGGTCAGCGTCCTGAGCGTGGAGGCGTCGCCGAAGTTGGGGTCCACCCGGCTGAAGTCGCTGGTGCAGTAGCCGTGGTAGCAGCCGGTGGTCATCAGCACCGGGGTGATCCACAGCGCCGTGACTCCCAGCGTCGAGAGGTAGTCCAGCCGGTTGATGATCCCCTGCAGGTCCCCGCCGTGGTGGTAGTCCGGCAGACCGCGCTGGTCGCCCGACTCGTGATACGCCTGGTGCGTTGAGATGTTCTTGTGGTTGTTGCCCGGATCCCCGTCGGCGAAGCGGTCCACCTGGATCTGGTACACCACCTCGTCCGCCCAGTTGTGGGGCGATGGCATGCGGCTCAGCCCGGCCTGGGCGAAACCCTGCTCCGCGCTGCTGAGGCGCTGGCCGGCCCACTGCTTCACGGCGGCGATACCACCCGGTGCGTCCGCCGCGGGGAGCGCCCCCAGGGTGTCGTCGGCCTTGCCGCCGGTGCTCCCCCCAAAGGTCTGAAGCTCCTCCTGCGGTCCAGGTCCGCACGCCACAATCAGAAGAACCCACGCGATATGAACGGCTTTCATCGCATGCTCCAGTGTAGGTGGATGTGCTCCACCGGTCGCCACTGCGTATATACGAAAGGCGGGGCCAGCGCTACCCGAAAATCATCCGGTTGACGTCAGAGTGCGGTCAGGCGCTGAGGCCAGGCGTTACGGCGTGAAGTGCAACTCCCCGGACAGATCCAGGTGTCCGGTCACCTTCTCCCCGCTGACCTTGAGCGAGGACCCTGCCAGGCGCAGCGCCGATCCCTCCACGGTGGCGCGGAGGGTGCCCTCCACCTGGACCGGCCGATGTCCGGGAGCGCCCAGGATGCCAGGCATCATCGT
>Ga0210044_10003967_pt1 | contig 20948 bp, 17 predicted proteins | sample CryGey13umfilter_2_FD_183959 | JGI IMG/M metagenome (GOLD analysis project Ga0210044, IMG submission 183959) | Groundwater microbial communities from aquifer in Utah, USA - Crystal Geyser 4/9/14 3 um filter (SPAdes) (version 2) | ecosystem: Environmental > Aquatic > Deep subsurface >... | reverse complement strand
AAATATATCGCAATTTTTCGGAAATATTGCTCTGAAATGTTCTTAAATCACCACCGGCAAAAACTCCAAGTAACGGAGTTGCGGCATATTCGGTACTTTTTTTAGTTGAAGCATTTAAGTGTTTTGAAAATCTTTTTAATGAATCTTCCGATTTAACAAACGCCGGTTGACCAACAACTGGTGAATAATATCCACCCTGTCTTTGCATTGGCTCTCCACTTCCCATTTTCATGCGAACAATTCCTATTAAACCTTTTTCGGCAAGCCAACTTGCTAAATCGCGTTTTGCTTCTTTGTATATGTGCATTCCTGCAGTTTGACTAATTTGCTGACTTAAATCGGAGCCGGCAACAAATATTTCTGTAATTATTTCGGCAAACCGTTCGCCAGTTTCTTGGTTTAGTCTTCTACTTTGTAGAGAATATTCCCAAATTTTATTTAGATAATTTTTAAGATTTTTTACCGAAATAATATCTTCAAACAATGGAACAATCCAAACAAAAGGAATTTCGAGCTCGTGATTATCCCTCAAAATTTGTTCACGATAAGCACGCATTTTTCTATCTAAAGAAATTAAAGCCTCCGGTTTAGTAGACATGCTAACTTGCAAAGCCATTACCATTCCTGGAGTTCCATATTTACCGGCAATTTCGTTTATTTCAACCATGTTATGAATTGTAGTATCAATTGCAAACTGATCTTGTGCAGTAATTAATTTTTGATGGATGCGTGGAGTTATTATAAAGCGTTTCAACAAGTCTTTAAATAAACCAACCTCTAAAGCCAATTCGCGGTTATTAATATTTTTTTTAATTGCTGGAAGCGTTAAATAAAGTGCCTTTCTAATTTTTTTATTTAATGAAAAATAATATTCAAGCGTGTCTTTGCGTTGTTTTCGCAATTCAAGCATTCTTCTTTCAAGTCGGTCGTTATGATGCCACAAAGATGTTAAAGAATCTTGAGTAATATGTAGCTTCATTCCAATTTGTCTAATTTTGCTAGGTTTTAAATTAAAAGGAAGAATTCCTTTAAACCTTTTTTCAAGTTGATGAGTTAAATCTGAAATTTTACTCAACAAATTTGAAAATCGTTTATTTGTATCTTTAAGTTTTTCAATTTCTTGAAGAAGTGCATAATCAATTTTAACAGATTTATCTACTTTCAAAAGCGTTTGAATCAATTTACATTGTCGAGCAACATTTTCAATTAAAATAGCTGCCACTAAACTATGCCCTTGTCCCGAGGGCCTGTTACTTCCATCCCAATCGCCCCAAAAAGATAAAAAAGTTTTAAATGGTTTATTTGAGTGCAAATAAGTATAATTTTCAACAGCAATCATTGTGTTTAAATCAAGCATTAATTCCTGTGGTTCTTGATTTGAAATAATGGCAACATTTAATCCTAAAAATTCTTTAATTAGTTCTTCTGCGGTATTTTTAAGCAAAGTTGGTATAATAATTTCATTTTTAATTAATTTAATTATTAATTCTTCAAACAATAATTCAACCTTTAAAGAATACATTTGTGTTGGATGAACGGTTCGGTCATACAATCTTTGTTTAAAAACTCTTTTTCTTCGTTCCAAATTGTCTTTAAAAAATTCTATTTCTAACGATTTTATAAGTTTTTTTCCTTTATCAGCAATTGCTAAATCAACAATTTCATTTGCAATAGTTAATCTATCAATAAATCTTTGCTTAAATATTGCTAATCGTTCTGGAAGAAAATCATCAATAAAAGTTTTTTCGTATTGCGAATTTTTCACCAAATCAACATTTTGGTGCATTTGTTTATCATAAAGGTTATTACATTCTTCAATTATTTTTTTCTGAGTATAATTCCATTTTTCCAAAAAGTTATTTGGCGAATCTGAATTTTTTATTACGCTTGGTTTAACAACAAATTGTTTTAAGTTATAATTAGTAGCTTCTTCGGCAATCATTCTATTAATATCTATCAAAACTCTGCGTGTCTTTTTTTTCAAAATTTCAGCATTATCAGTACCACCAAGTGTTAATCTAAATTTTTTCCGTCCTGTTTCAAACCCTTTTTCGGTACGCGCAAAAGTTGAAAGCGGAATTAATCCAATCCCTTGTCTCGCCAAACCAGAAGCCAACCAATCAAGCGATAATCCCGAAGGTAATTTATCAATTATCATTTGCGGATACATACTGCCGGTTGGAGCTTTAATTGTAATATCAAATTTATTTCTTTCTTTTGGAAGATTTAATACTGCTTGGTTAATAGAATTCATTCTCTCTTCAAAAATTGAATTTCTCAGTTTCCAATAAGCATTGGCGGTTTCTGTTTTATTTCTGTAAAAAAGATAAGCTAAAAATATTGCACCAATATTTGGTTTTATAGTTAAAGTAATAGCCTTTAGTTTATTAAATAGCTTTTGGTCTCTAATTTCAATAACCGAAAGTCGCGCACCGGCAAATGAATCGGTTTTTGATAATGAGTGAATTGTTATTACAAAATTGGATTGTTCTTCTGTAATATAACCACCAGCAAGCAATTCGTCAGTTAATTGACGTATGGTTTTAATTTGCTTTAACTTGCCAGTTGGAGCAACATTTTGGTAAGATAAGTCGTCAATTATAAAAATGTTTTTTTCAAGCAGTAATTTAAGTAGTTGTTTTAAAACTTTACTATCAAACTCCTGACCAGTGGCGTTGTGTGGATTATTTAAGGCTACTGCACCATATTTTATCCAATTTGGATCTTCCAAAACTTTGGAATTAACTCTTTCAATAATTCCATTTATATCAAGATTAAAATCATCGGTTAGAGGAACAACAGAAACTGAGGGAAAACAGTGTTCGTAAGTCCAACTTAAATCAGGGAAAACCACTTCTTTTATTCCACAATGAAACCCAAGCAAGCCTAGACCAGAACGGGACGAACCACTTACTGTTAAACAATTTTTGTGTCTATATTCAGGATGATGTTTTAGAAATACATAAAGGAAGCTGTTTTCCAAATCTTTTGCCCAATCTTTGCTCTCAATATTTTCTATAAATTGATCAAGTAAATTATTTGCATTATTGCTTAAAAACTTATCAAAATAAAAAATTGCAGAATCTAAATCTGTCTTTTTTGAAAGTCTGCTTTCAATTTTTGAAACTCTTTCTGTTATGTTTGTTACAATATTTTCATTATGTGAAATTAAATTTTTAAATTTTTCTTCAAAACTATTAAAAGAATTGTTAGCCAAAATATTTCCAATAATATTGTTTGAAAAAGATTCATTGGAAGTTTCTACAATTAAATTTGGTTTTGGAATATCATTTTTATTATTTACTAAATTTTCCTTTAGAATATATGAAAGCAACTCTACTTCAGAAGCAGATGGAGTTCCTTTTAATTGAAAATGTATGTTTTCTATTACTTTTATAAAATCAGAATTTCCGGCTAAAAAAACAATAGAAAGTCCTTTTAATGACTTAGAAAATATTTCCGGAGTCATAAATCTTAAAACTCGGTTCATCATTTTTGCTTCGCGCGCAAGCGAAAGATGATTTGGGGCATTATTTACTTCAATAAAAAATAGCGGAAATTCTAGACTTAGCAATCTGAGTGCTCTTCTTGTTTCCTCTTTTGTGATTTTTCCTAACAATAAAAAACTGGGAGTAGTTGGCTGTTTCTCAAAGCTTTTACGCAACTCTTCAATTAAAAATGTTTCATTATTAGAAATAAACTGAAAATTTACCGAAGGAAATTTGATTAAATGCTTTGGTAAATCAACGGCAAACACAAAAACCCTTGATGTAGGATTTACCAAATATTTAGAAAGTGCGTGAAATAATATTCTTAAAGCCTCAAAAACTCCACCGGAAGCTAAAATTATTTCTCTGTTGCCCGATGTTTCACCAAGATGATATAATAACGGTTCTTGCTGATTTTTAACAAGCCATTCATTAAAATATTTTACTAAATAACTTGGTTCACCTTTTTTAAAGCCACCACGAGGCATATAAGGTGCACTCTTTTTTATTAAATCAAGTAAAAATTCTAATTTAGTTTTTTCTTTTGTCTCCCATTCAAGATGCTCAATAATTGCATCAAGATTATATTCGTTTAATTCATTATTTTGAAAATCAATCCCTAAAATCATTCTTAAATAAGCCGATGAAAGCCTTTTATCCTGCACGGGATTGCCAATATGAAAATTGACTTTTTCCTCTGCCGGAACTGGCGACAAAGCTGTTGCCTCGCTAACTTCTGAAACTTTTGCAGCTTTTACGGGGCTAAGCTTAAAATACTCTAATGGATCAATATATTTTTTCATAATATTTTAGAGTAGTAATTATAATTCTTTTTCTATTTTAGCTTTTGAGTTTCCAACGGCTGTTTGCAAAAATTGTTGAAACATTCCTATCAATTCTGAACCACTGGAAAAGTCATTTGGCGACAAAGAAACTATTGTTTTTGCATTTTTTAATGTTTGACTTGCTTCGGCTAAACGTGCTGCTTGTGGTGTTAGCATTAATAATTCGGGACTATTTTTCAACATATTCAGTTCTTCTTTGTCTAATTCAAGTTGCATTCTTTTTCTGCCTAACTCATCTTCTATTCTTTTGTTGGCAAGCGAAGATTCTTTTTCCAATTCTGTTCTCTTTAAATCATACTTTTTTAGCTCAAGATTGTTTTCGAGAAATAAAATTTCTTCATCAGCATTTAATTTTGCTTTTGTTGCTTGAATTCGAGCTTGTTGATTTAATTTTTCAGTTTGCTCCATAATTCTTGCCGATTCTTGTTGACGCATTGCATCTGCAATTTTGGAATCAATTGCGTCAAAAGATTGCACCGTTAAAGAAATAAGATCGAGCCCAATATTTTTAATACTTAAATTTATTTTTTGTAACAAATATTCATAAATTTTAGATGAAGATAATTCCTCAATTTCAAATTTTTCTGCATATTCTTTTACTATTCCATGTATTGTTGTCTCAAGTTCTTTTTCAGCTTTGGCAACTGCATTGTTGTTCCACCCGCCAATTCTAATTAATTCTGGAATATGATTTAAAGCTGCAGCAACTGTAACAGCTAATTTTATCTTAATATCAATATTTCCTTTTGCCGATGCTTCAATATTAATTTGTGCTGAATATGTTGTTTTTGGCAAAGTTAAACTAAAATGTCTTGGATAGAAGCGAGGTTTTTTTAGTACAATTTTTCCACCCAATTCAGCAAGAACTAATTGATCGGGCTTTCTTAATCGATATTCAAAAAAGAATATTAAAGCAAAAACTAATACTATTATGCCAATTATTATCCACATTCTTTTATCTCCTAATGAATTTTAAGTTCTTTGTTATTGCTTAAGTTATATATCAAAAAAAAGAATTAAAGCATTTTTTTTATTTCTAAATTTAATGTTTTTTTTTGTTTTATCCGATTCAAATCCATATTCTTCTTTAATACAATTCACAATATGCAATTATATGCCTTTCATCTGACTAAATATACAAACGTATATTGTTCTTTTTAGGTAATAAGTATGATGTTGGAAAGTATTACAAATTGTAATGGACTTTAATAAAGGTCATATTTTGTTCATAAATAAAAAGAAAACCAAATATTATTAAAAGAAAGATTGGTTAAGGAATAAAAATAAATATTTTAATTGTTTATAATATCAATTCAAATGATTTCAAAGTGAAAAAATTTACTTGTTAGTTGTTGCAAATGTTAAATATTTTTTGGAATCTATCATTAAGAAAAAGCATCTAATTTTATCGGTTAAAAGAATTTCAAAAAAAATTAGACATATTTTGTTAAATTTAGAGTTCTAATTTTTATATTAACTAATTAAGAATGAATAACTTAGAATTAAGCGAAAGAGAAAAATCGATACTGCGTTATGTTATACATCAGTATATATTAACAGCAAATCCAGTTGGCTCGCGAAATATTTCAAAAAAATATGATGTTGGCTTTTCTCCGGCAACTATACGTAATGTTATGGCCAATTTGGAAAACTCTGGCTTATTGGGGCATCCACATACTTCTGCAGGACGTGTGCCAACTGACCAAGGCTATCGGTTTTATGTGGATTCGCTCATGGGAGCTCCAAAATTACCAATTACCGAAAAACGAGCCGTTGAATCTGTAATTAGTTCATCCAATAATAATATTGATGAAATTATAAAAGCAACATCCACTATTTTAAGTAATATTACTAATCAACTTGCTTGCATTACTTATCCTCAATTAAGCAATTCTATTTTGGAAAAAATTCAAATAGTTAAGCTTTCTTCTACCAAAATTTTAGTTGTTGTTTCGGTTGTTTCTGGATTAGTAAAAACGATTACTCTTGAGTTACGATCTAAGTTTGGTAAATCTGATTTAACAAATATTCAAAGATCTTTAAACCAAAGACTTGCAGGATTAAAATTTTCAGAAATTCGTGAAACAATTATTGAACGGTTTCAAAGTATTTATGCAACTCAATATAAGCCAATAATAAGAGTTTTTTTTGATTCTGTGGATAAAATTTTTAATGACAAGCATGATAATAAATCGGTTGTTACTGGAACTAAAAATATTTTAGGTCAACCAGAATTTGAAGAATTGGATAATTTTCAAGGAATTATTGAATTAGTTGAAGATAGAGATGTTATTGTTCATTTACTAAATAACAGTGTTAATGATAACCTCAAAAGCGTAAATGTAAAAATAGGTTCCGAAAATTTAGAAGAAAAATTTATTAGTTATAGTCTTGTAACTACAAAATATAATGTTGGAAATGCACTTGGAAGCGTTGGCATTGTTGGACCAAAAAGAATGGAATATTCAAAAGTAATAGCCACTGTTGAATATATTGCCGAATTACTTACAAAAAATTTGAATTAAATAATGATATATAGGAAAAATATGAAAAAGCACAAAAAAGAGATTGATATTGAAATCAACGAAAACGAGGAAGTCAAAGTTGATGAAAAAATTGATGAAAAAGCTGATGAAGCTCAAGTTAATTTAGCCGAACGGGTTGCTGAATTAGAAAAAAAGAATGAAGAATTAAACGATAGATTAATTAGAAGATTAGCAGAATTTGAAAATTATAAAAAAAGAACCGATGTAGAAAAAGAAGAGCTTTTTAAATATGCTGCTCAATCGTTTATTCTTAAAACTCTTGCCGTTTATGAAGATTTGCAACGTTCACTTTCGCACATTAATGACGAAAACATAGAAGCTTTGAAACAAGGCTTAAAATTAGTTGGCGATAAATTTACTCAAATTCTTACTGAACAAAGCGTAACTAAGATTGACGCAATGGGAAAAGAATTTGACCACGAATATCACGAAGCTTTATTACAGCAACCTTCAAAAGATTTTCCGGCAAATACTGTAATTAATGTTGTAGAATCGGGTTATATGTATAAAGACAAAGTTCTTAAACATGCTAAAGTAATTGTTAGTCGTGAAATAGATGAAGAAGTTGTTAAAGAAAATAATTCTGAGGAATAAAAGGAATGGCAAAAAGAGATTATTACGAAGTTCTTGGTGTTAGTAAAACTGCAACAACCGACGAACTCAAAAAAGCATATAGAAAATTAGCAATGCAATATCATCCTGATAGAAATCCCGACGATAAAGATGCTGAACAAAAATTTAAGGAAGCCGCAGAAGCTTATGAAGTTTTAAATGATAGCGAAAAACGTGCAAAATATGATAGATTTGGGCATCAAGGTATGCGTGGCGGACAGGATTTTCATGGCTTTAGTAATGCAAACGATATATTTAGCCATTTCTCCGATATTTTTGGTGGTGGAAGTTTTGGTGGTGGCGGTGGTTCAATTTTTGACGACATATTTGGTGGAAGTCCCCAAGGAAGGCGACAACGAGCAACAGGAACTCCAGGTCAAGATTTAAAAGTTACATTAAAACTTACACTTGAAGAAATCGCTTCCGGAACTACTAAAAAAGTTAAATTAAAAAAGCACATAAAATGTTCTTCGTGTAATGGAACTGGCGCAAAAGATACTGCAAGCTATAAAACTTGTTCGGTTTGCTCAGGTGCTGGAGAAGTGAAACAAGTTTCTCGTTCTATGTTTGGACAATTTGTAAATATTGCTCCTTGTACAAATTGTAATGGAACAGGAAAAGTGATAACATCTCCTTGTTTATCATGTAAAGGCGATGGAAGAGTTTATGAAGATTCTACTATTAAAATAAATATCCCTGCTGGTGTTTCAGATAATAGTTATATGACAATGCGTGGCGAAGGCAATGCTGGGAAAAATGGTGGACAGGCTGGAGATATTATTGTCATTTTTCGCGAGCTACCTCACGAATATTTTATTCGCGACGAAGATAATATTATTTATGAATTATCCATTAGTTATCCAGAAGCTGTTTTAGGAACAGATGTTGAAATTCCAACACTAAATGGTAGGGCAAAATTAAAAATTGAGGCTGGAACAGAATCTGGTAAATTTTTGAAAATGCGTGAAAAGGGAATTCAACACTTAAACCGACACGGTGCTGGCGATCAACTTGTTAAAATTAATATCCATGTTCCACGAAAAGTTAATCCAAAGGAAAAAGAATTACTAAAGGAATTATATAAACAGCCAAATATTAAAGTAGAAACTAAATAAATTATAAACTTTGTAAAAATTTAAAAAGTTATTAATGCCTAAAGTTAAAGGAAAAATATTATTAGCTCTTTTAAAAAAATAGGAAACAAGTTAGGATTTTCGGAGATTGAAACAAAAGTATTGTCGTTTGTTTTAATTTCTCTTTTGATAGGAGTTGTGGCTTACTACCTTAAATACAAAAATGACTTAAAAGTGCTAAAAGAATTTGACTATTCGGTGCAAGATTCACTTTTTGAAAATAGTAACAACACAAAAATCAATCAAAAAAAGGTTGATTATAAGCAAGAACTTTATGATTTTAGTGATAATGAATTAGAATCAATACTAACAAAAGTAAAACTCAATTCTGCAGGTGTAGAAGAACTAAGTTTGCTTCCTGGAATTGGCGAAAAAACCGCTAAAAAAATTATTGAGTATCGCAAAAGTCATGGAAAATTTGTTTCACCAAATGACTTACTTAATGTTAGTGGAATTGGTGAAAAAAAATTAGAAAAATTTAAAAGTTTATTAATTATCGAATAAAGTAATTTAAGCCGTTGGAGGTAAAATGAACAAAAAAGCAGAACCATGGTATTTACACGCTGGTCTGTGGGCTATTATTGTTGTTTTAGTTGTTATTTTAATTCAAGTTGCAATCACTGGTCCAAATGAATTTGTTAAAACTCGTGAGTATAACAAACAAGAATCTCGTTTAAGAATGAAAAACCTTAAACAAGCTCAAATTCTTTATAACCAAAAATTTAATAAATTTACTGATAATTTAGACTCACTAATTAATTTTATTAGAACCGATACAAATCTTCTTAAAATTATGAAAGAATTTGATACCGTAAAAGTTTATTCTATAAAAGGCGATTCAACTATTTTGGTTTCTAAAAATCCATTTTTTAATTTAGTTTCTAGTCCTTTTAATTACGATTCTCTTTATAAATCTCCAAAATCCGGAAGACCATTTATTGTAAAAGTTGATACTCTTTTAGAAGTTGATACTGTAATTAACAGACGTGGCAAAATTGTAAAAATTGATTCAATTACAACAATAGGTAAACGTTACTTAATTAAAAATCCTGATAGCAATGACAAAATTGGTGATGTAGATTCTGATGCATTGTTGAATACTGAATCTTGGGATTAATAAACCAACATGCTTTCAAACTTGAATCATGTTGGTTTTAACATCACAAAAAACAAACTACAACTAGTTGAGGTTGTAAAAGAATCTTCAAAATATTGTTTGGAGAATGTTAATGAACACATTTTTGACGAAGAATTTGGTTTTAATATAGAAGAATCCAAAATCATTTCCATTCTCCAAACATCTCTAAATTCAATTTCAAATAAAATTTCACTTAAAAGTAAAAATATTTCATTTTCGTTGCCATTAAGCGAATTTCAAATTTTTGAAATTCCTTTTGAAAAATCCCTTTCTAATACTGAACTTATTGAGCATGTTAGGTGGGAATTTTCAATACTGTATCCAATGTTTAATGCTTCTGATTACATTATTAGAACTTTACATTTAGTTAGTATTGAAAATGAAAACAGAATTTTGGTTATTGGATTATTAAACAAAACAGTAAATACACTTTTAAAATTTTCACTCCAAAATAATTTTATAATAAAATTTATTGATTCAGCACATTTTAGCTCAGATTCTAACATTTTATTAAAAGACCGAAAAAAAACACTTTCTATATATGTTGATAATAGCTTTTGCTCAATAAATTCATATTTAGGAATTGAATTACACTCTACAAAAAAAATAGAACTTGTAAACAATAGCAATCTTGTTAATTCAATTTATGAGTTTTGGGAATTCCAAAACATGGCTTATGATAACATATTTATGGCGAGTTCAATAGAAACAGAGATGCATAAAAATGAATTGGAACAAAAAATTAATAATCCCATTAAAGTTATTAATCCATTCCAGTCTATTGATGTTTCTAAGTCTTTTATACAAAATGCACATTTTTTAAATAATGCTAATTTATTTTCTTCTGCCGCCGGCATTTGTTACAGAAAGTTTTAACATGAGAATTATTGCAGGTGAATATGGTGGACGAACTATTAAATTTCCAAAATCAAAATTAGTTAGACCTACTACCGACAAAAGTAAAGAAACTATTTTTAATATGTTAAAAAAACATATTCTTTTTGAACGAATTAAAGTTTGTGATATTTATGCAGGTTCTGGTTCTTTAGGTCTTGAAGCATTAAGCAGAGGAGCTAATAAAGTTCATTTTGTGGAAAAGGATTTTAAAGTTCAAAAAATTCTTTTAGAAAATATTGAAAGTCTTGATGCCATACAATATTGCACAATATTTAAAATGGAAACACTCCGATTTTTTAAACTTCAAGAACATTTAGAATATAATTTAATTATTGCCGATCCACCTTATTTCAAAAGCGATATTCACCAAGTATTTAAGTTTGTTTTAGAAAACAAATTTCTTTCTGAAAATGGCGTTTTAATAATTGAACGTTCAATTCAAACAGCTGAAATTGATGAGTTGGTTTTTGGACAAAAAGCAACAAAGCGATTAGGAGATAGTTTAATATATATTTTCACAAATAACTAATTATTTAAAATAGAAATAATATTTATTGACGGTCTTATAAAGCCTTTTTATATTTGGCTAATTGGTTTAACAAACTGAGAAATAAAAATGAAACGTGTTATATATCCTGGAACTTTTGACCCCGTTACAAACGGACACATAGATGTAATTCAAAGAGCTATTGATTTGTTTGATGAAGTGGTTGTAACTGTTGCACGCAACCCTGTTAAAAATCAAATGTTTTCTCTCGACGAGCGTTTATTTATGCTTCGAGAATCCCTAATTGGTTTTAATAATGTGTTTGTTGATTCTTTTGATGGCTTAATTGTTGACCATGCAAAGCAACTTGGTGCTGTTGGAATTATAAGAGGGCTTCGTGCGGTTTCTGATTTTGAATATGAATTTCAAATGGCTTTAATGAATAGAAAATTGGATGAAAATTTAAGAACCATTTTTCTTATGCCAAATGAAAAATACACTTACTTAAATTCTACAATAATTCGTAACCTTGCAGTGTTTCATGGGGATGTTGCCGATTTTGTTCCTCCAATTGTTGTTGAAATGTTGAAGAAAAAAAATAAAATTCACGAAATAAATGGTGTTGATAAAAAACAAGAAATTCGTGAAGATTTTTAATAAAATGTTTTTATATAGTTGATATTATGGGTTGGATTTATTTGCTATTTGCTGGTCTTTTTGAAGTTGGTTTTACATCCATGCTAAAACTTTCTGATAATTTTTCAAAACTTTTCCCTTCAATAGGTTTTTTCTTTTTTTCAATTCTTAGTTTTTATTTGCTCACAAAAGCTGTTGAAACAATACCTATTGGAACAGCTTATGCAATTTGGACTGGAATTGGTGCTGTTGGAACTGTTTTAATTGGAGTTTTTTTCTTTCAAGAATCCGCTGGATTTTGGAGAATGTTTTTTATTACAATTCTTATTATGTCTATAATAGGACTTAAATTAGTTTCTGTTACCAAATAAGTTAAGAAAAATATTTAAAAATACTTTTTCTTGAATTTTTCTATATTTTCATCCGAGCCAAATAAAACCAACAAATCGTTAGAAGTAAATTTATAATCCGTACTTGGAATAATAACTCTTTCATCAGTTTCTTCCGACAACACAGATAATTTATGTTTTATCATTAATATTTCGAGACCATAACTATTTCTAAACTTTAGGTCAACTATGCTTTTTCCTATAAATATTCGAGGTACAGCTTTTTCAATAATTGAATATCCATCAGCAACTTTTGACCCTTTTGATTTATTTAATGTTCGTAGTTCGGTTGCAAAACTATCTTTCACATTCATTTTCATAGTTGCTTTATTATAAGCCGATATTACATCCTGCCTTCTAATAATTCCAGTAATTTTACCATTTTCTGATTTTACAGGAAATTGGTGGCTGCTTCCTTTCCCCAATAATTTAAAAACAAAATCAAGATTATCGTTTTCATTAACAATTATTACTTCACTACGTGCAATATCATTTGCCACTAACATTTTGCTTAGCGTATCATATTCCGTAATTATTGGCATTATCTCATTATCAGTAATTACTCCAATTATTTTTCCATTAGAATCTGTTGTATAAACCACATTATGTGGATTTTCGACTAACTGACTTATTAATGATGGAACTGGCAAAGTTGCTTTTACAATAAATATATCGCGTTTCATTGCTTCTGAAACAGTTAACGATTTTAAAATAACAGTATCGCGTCCAGATGATATTTCAAACCCTTCTTCTTCTAAATGTTTTGCTGTAATTGTACCTTTTAATTTCCATTGAACAATCATCGAACTCATTACAACCGCTAACATTAATGGGAGAATAAAAGCATAATCTTTTGTCATTTCAAAAATTATCATAATTGCCGAAATAGGAATTGAGTTAATTCCCCCAAGCATGGCACCCATTCCAACCAACACAAAAGTGGTTGTATTTACTTCAATTCCTAAAAATGATTGCAAAATAAATGCAAAAAGATATCCAAACGTAGCTCCCATAAAAAGCGAAGGAGCAAATATTCCACCAAAACCACCAGAGCTAAGAATTAGTGGAACCAAAATAAATTTTAGAATTAACAAAGTAATTGCTAACTGCCAAGCTAAACCTTCGTTCAAAAGTTTGTTTATTGTTTCATATCCAATACCAAAAATTTCACTAAAAAAATATCCGGAAACCCCAACCATAAGCCCTACAACGGACATTAAAGCCCACTGTGGATATTTCACTTTTAAATGTTTTTTAAATAAATCACTAATTACTGACGAATAGCGGATAAACAATAGCGAAAAGACGCCTGCCAATATTCCTAAAATTAGAAACAGATAAAAATTTTCATAGGGACCAACACCAGCATCAGCAAACTGAAAAGTAGGATTGTTTCCTAAAAATATACGTGAAATAACGCTTGCAGTAACTGAGGCTAAAATTAAAGCCGAAAAGGTTGCTGTATGAAAATCGTTTAGTAAAACAACTTCGAGGGCAAAAAATATTCCACCAAGCGGTGTGTTAAAAACAGCAGAAATTGCAGCACCAGCACCGGCTGCCGTAAACATTCGTTTACGTTGATCGGATAGGTCGAACAACTGTCCTAACTTACTTGCAACACCACCGCCAATTTGTGCTGCGGGACCTTCTGGACCAACAGTTCCACCAGAACCAATTGAAATTGCTGGAGCAAGTGCATGGAAAAGTGTTGTTCTAAATGGAATATAACCTCCACGAGTTGAAACAGCTTTTATAACATCAATTACGCCTTTTCGTTTTGCCGTTTTAGGAAACAGAACAATCATTAAGCTTTGCAACAACATTCCAATTATTGGAATAGCAATAACAACGCCAATTCCTATAAAAACAAATTTATTTAGTACTAAATCAAAAAAGAAATATTCAAAAAACTGAATTAGTTTGTGAAACAAAACCGCTGCAAGACCTACTGAAGCACCAGTAATAATAGCTAAAATTGAAAAAACCGTATATTCGGGATATTCATTTTTAGCAAAAAAATTTTGAATAGAGTATCTAAAAGAGCGAAAATAATTACTAATTATTTTGCCTTGTTTCCATATTTTAAATTTATCATTAAACATTTTAATTCTTATTTGTTGTAAATAAAATTTTTCCACTAATAATAGTTGTTTCAACTTTTGTTTGCAACAAGTTTTCATTTGCAATGGTAGTTAAATCATTTGTTAAAATTACAATATCGGCAAGTTTTCCTATTTCCAAAGAGCCAAGTTTTTTATCTTGAAAAGAAGCATAAGCACCATTAATTGTGTATGATTTTAGAGCTTCAATTCTGGTCATTTTTTCTTCCGGAAAAAACGTAGAGCCATTGGGCAATTGTCTTGTAACTGATGCATAATAATTTTCAATAGTGTTAACACTTTCAACCGGAGAGTCAGTTCCGTTACAAATAATGGCTCCGCTATCAATTAGTTTTCGCCAAACGTAAGAAATTCGTTTAGCTCTTTCGTGTCCAATTCTTTTGCTAACAAAAGGGGCATCAGAAGTAGCGTGAATTCCTTGCATAGCAGCAATTACACCTAATTTGGCAAATTTTGCGATATCGTTTCTATCAAGCAATTGTGCATGTTCAACTCGCCAGCGTAAATCTTTTTTATCCATATTTTGGATAAACATTTTTTCGTATAAATTTAGAATTTCGTGATTTCCTCTATCACCAATTGCATGTGTACACAATTGAAATCCGTTTTCGATTGCTATTTTAGCCGTTTCTTTTATTGTATTTAACGGAGTAAGGTTTAATCCTTGATAGTTTGGCAAATCGGAATAATCTTCTAATAACCAAGCTCCTCTTGAGCCAAGTGCTCCATCAATATAACTTTTAATTGCTCTAACTGATAAATGATTATTACCATAATTAATAAATTTATATTGTTTTATCTTTTTCTCTAATTCATTGTTGTTTTCATAAATCATAACATTCAATCTTATTGGAAGTCTTCCAGAATCAATCAGCTCTTTAAAAAAATCAATTTCTTGAAACGAAGCGCCCGCATCTGTAAATGATGTAATTCCATTTTTTAAACATTCTTCAACGGCAAGTTGCACCATTTTTTCATTTTTCATTTTAACTTCTTTTGGAGAGCGTAATTCTAAATATTTATTATATTCATTATAAATAAACGCCATAGCTTCTTCTCCAAAAACGCCAATTGCATTTTTTAACGAATCTCTAACAATTTTTCCACCGATTGGATTTTCGGTTGAAGTATCAATTTTAGCTAAGTTCATTGCATATTGGTTTGCAAAAAGGGCGTGACCGCTTGCGTGTTGCAACAATACAGGATTGTAAGGGGTGGCTGAACTAAGAACGTTATGAATTGGATAACCTTCAACATTTTCTTCTGGAATTGGGTCCCATTTTTCTTGATGCCACCCGCGCCCAACAATCCATTCGCCTAATTGTGCTTTATCCACAGCTTCAGCAATTAAAACAATAATTTCATCCCAATTAGCAGCCTTGCTTAAATCCAACTCCATTTTTGATTTTCCAAGTGATAGAAAATGAGCATGACTTTCAATAAAACCAGGCATTACAAATTTTCCTTTTAAATCAATTACTTTTGTGTTTGTGCCTATCATATTTTTAATTGATTTGTTTGTACCTAAATTTTGGATTGTATCGGCTTTAATTGCAATGGCTTCAACTTTGGGAATATTTTCATCCATTGTAATAATATTGCCATTAATTAAAACTAAATCAGGAACATTATTCTCATTTGGTTCGCAAGCAATTAGGGTTATAAAAATAATTCCTAAAAAAGAAAGGGCATGTTTATTCATTTTTAAATCCATATTCTTATTATTACAAAAAACAAAGTTACATACTTAAATAAATAATTGGAATGCAATAAAAAACCCAACTTAATTTAGTTAGGCAAAAGTATAATCAGAATACAAAACAATAATTAAAAAACAAAACTTAATCCAAAATTAAAAGTTTCATAAGTAAGTGGAGTTTTGTTGCCTTTTGAATTAAAAGGCCAATTCATATTTCGTTTTCTCAGCAAATAATATTCATATTGATAACCAACTTTTAATGCAAAATTAAATATTGTTCCAACAATTGGTGATTTGTTAATCATTTCATCTGTAAAATTAGACAACAATTGATAACCCGTTTGCGAAAGCAAAATGCTTCCTGACCAATACCAAAAAAGGTAGCGGCGGTAAACAACAGATGTTTCGTAATTTACATTTAGTTGAACAGTTGAAGTAAGATTTATTTTAACTCCATAAGAAGATTTATCACCAAAACGGATTGAGTTTAGATAATCATTTAATATTGACAAATTATTTTTGGATAAATCCAAAGGTTCACTATGAATGTTGTCACTATAATCACTTAAATTTGTCCAAGCAAAATCTTGCGAAATATATGGAATCACCGAAAGAATTAAGCCACCAAAGCCAATACCGTTACGAGAACCAAAACCAAAATGATATGTTTTTGTATTAATTTTAGAATTGTTTTCAGAAAATTTTTTATTTGAAGACGAGAGATATGAACCAAAAATATATTTCTCATTTAACTCAATAAGAGAGCTAATGTAATTTTTTTGTTCGCTTCTACCTAATTTAATATCCCAATTTTTTATATTTTCAAATGTTAAGTAAATATTTTCGTTTTGGGTTTTTCCAAAACCATAATTGATTTCTACAATTGAGTGGAATTTATAAATAAAATCAAATACATTTTCATCCAAGTATTCAGAATCACTGTTTTTATTTTCTTGTGCTAACAACAGACTTGAAAATAGAAGTAAAAATAAAATTTTAGTCCGTTTCATGTTTAACTTGATAATTATTTTAAGCTTTCTTTTATAGCCGTCCTAAGAGTTTCCATTAATGTTTCGTTTTTAACAGGCTTGGTAAGAAAAAAATCCACCCCTGCTTTTAGAGCTTCGGCTCTGTCGCGTTGGTATGCATGTGCAGTTAATGCAACAACCGGAATGTGTTTATATTTATCATTATTTTTAATTTCTCTTGTAAGCTGTAGCCCATCTTTTTCGCCTCGTAAAGAAACATCCATTAAAATTACATCAAAAGCATCATTTTCTAATTCGTCATAAAATGTTTCGCCAGAATTACTCATTGAAATTACAAATTCCCTCTTTAAGAAAAGTTTAAGAAATCTTTGACTATCTTCGTCATCCTCAACTACCAATAACTTATACTTTTGATTTTTTGAATCCATAATTAAACTACCTATTAAACAATTATAAAAAAACAGTATTTAAACTTACATAATAATAATATTATCTAATATATCTAAATGATTGTTAAAATTTCATTTAATTTTTTTCTTTTAATATTTGGAACAACTGTTCCAATTTCTGGATAACCCACAACAATTAATAAAAAAGGAGTTTCATTTTGGGGTCTATTCAAAATTTTAGTCAAAAAATTCATTGGACTTGGTGTATGAGTAAGTGTTGCAAGACCTACATTGTGCAAAGCTGTTAACAGAATTCCACAAGATAAACCAACAGATTCTCTAGTATAATAATTTTTTGCTTTTTCCCCATTAGGCAATAATTTATATTTTTCTTCAAAAACCACTATTAAATAAGGTGCAATTTCAAGAAACGGTTTTTTTTCGTTGGTTTCAAAAGGTTCAAGATCTTTAAGCCATTTCTCAGAAGCTTTATCATTATAAAAATTACTTTCCTCCTTTTCGGCAGCAATTTTAATTTGCCTTTTTACTTCAGCATTTTTAACTAAAACAAAATGCCACGGTTGTTTATTTGCACCACTTGGAGAAGTATTTGCCGTTTTAATTGCATTCTTTAAAACTTGAATAGGAATTGGGACTGAAGAAAAAGTCCTTACAGTTCTTCGGGTATTCATTTTTTCAAAAAACTTTTCTGAAATTTCTATAATCTCATTATCGGAATATTTTGTGTAATTCTTTAATGGAATATGTTTTTTAATTTTATCAATCTTCATAAATTTGGTTTAATTCTTTTATGCTATTTGGATCACCAATTATTGTAATTCTATCATCCTCAATAATTTTTGTATTTCCATTAGGGACAACTATTTCGCCAGCGCGTTGAATTAAAGCAACAAGACAACCGGTTGGCAATTTAATTTCTTTTAAGCTTTTGTTAATAAAATATTCGGTTCTACTTCCTTTTGTAATATAAAGTGCTTGAAAATTATCATCGTGTAACAAAACCTCTCTTAATTTTTGCTCATCTTTTGCATTTAACCATTCCTCGGCAAACGATTCATCATCTACTCGACCAGCAATTTGTGCTAAAATTCGCAAATGTTGAGTAGGATTATCCTCCGGACTTATTAAAAAGAAAACTGCGGTTACTCTTTCAGAGTTTTCTTCTTTGTAAGATAAAGGATTATAAATTGGAATTTCAATTTCATTTTTAGACCGTAATAGAATTAACATTGAATGTTCAATTCCGTTGCATCTAAAATGTGGGAGAGCCACACCACGCATAACAGGTGTAGCACCAATTCGTGTTCCTTCCATTATCCGTTTTATTATTTCTTCTTTTGACAATGGAATATTTTTGGAAAGTAACTCAGCGGTTATATTAACTGCCTCATCAAAGCTTACTTCATCTTTTAGGTCAAAAACGGTACTTTTTATAACTATTTCATCAAAAGGATCTCCTTTACGCAAACCTTTCTCTTTTAAAATTCCTCTTAATTCGGTATCAAGTCCTACATGTCGCAATTTTCCCCAACGTTCAAAAACATGATAAATGGCACCATTTCTGCTTACTCTACTTCTTGAATAGAAAAAATACCATGCTCCACCAATAACAATCAATCCAACAGTAAACAAAATTGACAAAATACCCAATTGAAAAATTAGAAAAATAGAAGTAAGAATTCCAAATATTTGCATCCAAGGATAAAGTGGTGATTTATAACCAGGATCATAAGAATCTATTTTGCTTTCGCGCATAACAATTACAGAAAATGACATAAAAGCAAAAATTAACAATTGAAACGCACTTGCTAATTTTGCTATTTTGGTAGGATTAAATACCAAAAGCACAACTAAAATTAAAAGCACTGTAAACAAAAGTGATTTAGCAGGAGTATTGTTCTTATTTAATTTTCGAAAAGAGGCGGGAATAATATGATCTCGGCTCATTGCTAATGGGTAGCGGGAAGCACTCATTATTCCAGAATTTGCAACAGAAATAAAAGCAGCAATTGCAGCAATTGAAATTATAATTACACCAACATTTCCATTAATCATCTTTTGCACAGTTGCAACAGCGGTAAGATTTCCGCTTAAAATATTCATCGGAATTACTCCAACTATTATCATTGTTCCAAAAAGATATATTATAAATGCAGTTCCCAAAGCTAAAAAGATACCTAATGGAATATTCCTTTCCGGGTTTTTAATTTCTTCTGAAATAGATGCAATTTTTGTAACACCAACATAACTAATAAAAACCAAACCAGTTGTAGACATTAATTTAAAAAACTCAAAATCAAATATTTTATTATAATTTTCAACATTTATATGTGAGAAAGAAGTAATAATAAAACCAGCGATAATTATTAGCAATATTGAAACTAATACAATTTGCAAATTGCTACTTTTTTTTGCACCAAAATAATTTATAATTCCCAAAATTATAGCAATAATAACTGCCAGAGCTTTAATATTATAATTAGTAACAAAAAGACTTAAATAAGCACCAATACCTACCAAAGCAAAAGATACTTTTAAGATTAAAACTAACCAAACGCCAATGCCTCCAATTGTTCCAATGCCGGGACCTAAAGATCTATCAAGAAAATAATAAACTCCACCAGCTCTTGGCATTGCAGTTGCAAGTTCAATTTTACTCATAACTGATGGAATTAATAAAATTGCAGATAACAAATAGGCTAAAACAAAAGAGCTACCAATATCTGCAGCGGCTAATCCTGGAATTAAGAAAAACCCACCACTAATTGTTGAGCCTGTAGCAATTGCATAAACATCAATTAAATTAAGCTCTTTTTTCAACTTTTTTTTAGATTCTGCCATAGTTTAATTTAACCTTTTTTGATGTTTCCTTAATAGATTATTAAAAAATAATATTTCAACTATTTAATACTTTGTACAAATTTAAATTTTCTAAATATATTTTTGAAATTCAACTTTTATAAAAATCTTACTATAAATTAACAAATTAATTTATTTAATTTTGGGTTAGTTTACTTTCACTCCCATTTCTTCTAACAAATAATTGGCTCCACCAGGTTTTTGAGTAACCCAAAGAATATATCTAATATCAACAGTTATTGAGCGACTGTAATCATCATTCCACGCAAAGTCATTTATAGTTGCTTTGTAAGCTCGGTCAAAATTAATACCTATTAATTTTCCATTAGCATCAAGAATTGGGCTTCCAGAATTTCCGCCAGTTGTATCCATATTATATAAAAGAGCAACAGGAATTGATTTTAATTTTGGATTATAAAATTGTCCAAAATCTTTTGCGTCAAACAATTTTTTTAGTTTTGGAGGAATTGCATATTCACTTCCAAGATAACTTTTTTCAATAACGCCTTTTAATATAGTAATTGGAGATGAATAAATTGCGTCTTTAGGCGAATATCCTTTTATATAGTCATAAGAATCCTTTGAATAACGCGCAATAAATATCCCAAGTTATTTTTTAGAAATTTAAAAAATATTTTTGTCAATTTTAGGATTAAATATTCATTTATTCGTCTTTTTGTTCTGAAATTTGTGTTTCATA
>Ga0210044_10003966_pt1 | contig 20956 bp, 13 predicted proteins | sample CryGey13umfilter_2_FD_183959 | JGI IMG/M metagenome (GOLD analysis project Ga0210044, IMG submission 183959) | Groundwater microbial communities from aquifer in Utah, USA - Crystal Geyser 4/9/14 3 um filter (SPAdes) (version 2) | ecosystem: Environmental > Aquatic > Deep subsurface >... | reverse complement strand
CTTCGCCCAGCAGATCGCCGGGCTGAGGAAGCGTCGGCGCCGACCCCACTGAGGGCGCCGCGGCGACGGCCCGCAGGAGGGAGTCGAACGCTGGGTCCTCGTCGTCTTCGGAGGAGGCCGTGTCTTGTGTGGACACGGCCCGAAGTGCGGCGTTGTCGGCGTCGGCAGTCAGCTGCGTTCGGGCCGCGGTATCGGGCGGTGTGAGGAGCGAGCGTTTGTCGTCGGGGGAGGTCATGGGGGTGGAGAATAGGCGATCGGGATTTCGCGCGCTACTCGGCACCTGTTGGCTCTGGTGGTCACGCACGATTCGCTGGGCAAGCCGCACAGCGTGCGATGTCACAGCCGCCCAGGGCAGGGCCCAGGGACAACACAGCCAGTACAGCAACGGAGCGCAGAACCTGGGCATCGGCCCTGAAGGGGCCGTTCATCACAGCCCAACGTGAAACGTTGGGTGGACGGGTTGAGTCTCCGCGGTTGGGAACCCCAGAGTCGGCCGTTCGCTCGTCACCGGGCGCTTTCACATGTCCATAGGCTCATCGCAAGGAATGACGGAGCCCCCTGGGCCCATACGCCGGACCTCACATTCATTGCGTACACAGGATTCGCCAACCGGGTTCCTGCAAAATCGCACACCATTCGGCTCAACCGCGGGTCGCGCCGCACATTCCTCCGATGTTGGAATGGGTTCGCAATGTCCCGGGAAGTCGTAGTAGGAACAATAGTATGTCCCAGTGGTCACGCACAGAAAACCGCTGGGACAGGAGCCAGCTTCAAGCTCGTGACAGTCCCTACCCGTGGCATCGACAATCTCCTCGCTCGAGTCGAGAGCTTCCTCGCTCGACGAGTCGAGAGCTTCCGGCTGCGAGCTGTCCTCCGCCGTTGGCTCAGTCTCCTGTAAGTGAGTGTCATTGCCATCGTGTGACGTGTTGGTGTCCTCGGTTTGGCTGCAGCCCGGACCCACAATGAGGGTGACCAAGAAAGCGAGAAGAAGTCGATTCGATGTGCTCATGCGGTTCATATCGTTGTTCTCCTATCGTGTTCGCAATAATAATGATGCAGTAGTGCGGCTTGTCATCGCGTCGTGTCTTTCAGTCGATGCCAGCAAGGTTCTCATAGGGCTCTCTGTCGCGGTCCTCATACATATAGGCCACGTGGAGCTTTCTACGTGCAATATTGTCCGGACCGATGGGTACGCTATACGCTCGAATACGAATCCACGCACACTTTCCGCGAACCGCAGAGACATCTCTCATGAGCAACTGTTTTTGTACGTCATATGAACTGTCGCTCAGAACAGTCGTTGCGTTTCCACCATATGGATTGGTACACACGCCGCTCTGAGGATTCGTCGTCACGAGTGACATGATGATATTAGCGGCGGCGCGGGTCGCGTCCGCCGCATCGAGGTTGGACTCTTGCCAAAACATGGAGGCACGTAGGTAGTCGACATCTGAGCTGATTGGTCCAGTTCCAACTGGAATGTCCCAAACGTTGCCCTGCCAGACATAGGACCAAATCGTTCCCCACCCCCACGGACCATCGAGGCCAGCGTCGTCGAATTGACGCGCTTTCAACCGGCCGGCTCCCCACAAGCGGTCCAACCTAGACACATTTCCGGTGTTGGTGAATGAGGTATAAGACCCTTGTGTCCCATCGCCCCAGAGCATCGTCACGACGTTGAGCACTGCGGGATCACTGAATTCACTCAGATTGTTCGCACGGGCCCAGTCCAGTAGGCTTACGACGTCTGAGGCCGCGCCTGGAGCCGAGACACTCGTGCCCGAGCCTGTCTCGGTATAGGAAACAACATTGTTGACATCGATCTTTGGTGTCCACTCACGTCTCGATGGCCCGACCATGTCAATAGTGTTTCGCGAACGCAGTACAGCACCGTTCGCATATCTAAGGTATGCGCCACCCAGTGCAGTCGACCAACACTCGTCTGGATCTTGCCAGGTTGTGGTAGGGCAGTTGTCGAGGCCTGAGAGATCGGTAAAGTGCCAACCCATGAGCGACTCAGAATCATACTCCCAGGACTGAACTGGCGAAGGCGGCAGTCCAAAATACCAATTCACCATTTGATCGCCGAAGCCGCCAACGACGAGAATGTCGGGGCGCGTCGCATACCCATTGAAGTGGCAGTCATCATTGTATTTTGCCGTATGATTGCCCGCTGAGATGATCCCATACGCACCCATCGAGTAGGCATAGTCCCAAGCATCGGAAACATCCTGGACCGATGATGGCTCACCGCACCGCCCAGCAACCTCTGATAGGACAATAATATCCGCGCCAAGGTCTACTGCACGCCGAATTGCGAGCGCAGCACTACCATCATGTTGGATGAGGATGAGCTGGGCCTCATATGACCCATATGTTCGCTCCTCCCTCTGCGTTTGTGTCGTAAGGTTGAGGTCCTGCCCTTGCAGAAGGTGAGCGAACGCCCCGAGCATTGAGCTGGTGCCATGGTCGCCGAAAAAGCCGAGATCACCGAACGAATGCCAACACGTTGCCGTATTGCACTTTTCACGCGCAACGATCCTCGAGGGTCCATTCAGGGTATCGTCGAAGGCAGGATGAAGCCACGCATGATAGAACCCCTGTGGGTCGATCAATGCGACCTTTATTGGACCACTCGCACTCGATTCGCCCGAATAGCCATTGCTCAAGAACAATTGGCTTTGACTGCCCGTCGCGGAACGGAAGCTATCTCCTGCCATTCCTGCCTGTACCTCGGGGACGGTGACGAGCATCGCGGACCGTAGGTAGTCAAGCTCATCCAGCTTGATGACGGACGCATCATCGCACGCGAAATACGCTGCACTCGAGGGGGACGTACTCGAAAGTAGACGGCACCCAGATTGGGCTTCGACCTCGGCCAACAACGGTCCAAGAAATGCGTCAACATCGTCACGTCGAAGCGTGTTGGTCGCCAACAACCGTTCCTTCGGCGTTCTCGAATCTGCAGCCGTCCAGTCGATCTCACCCGCGGGCTCAAGGGCGATATCCCCGTGGAAGGTCAAATACGCGATGTATTCACCTTCATCTGTCCGGGCAAACTCATCGCGAGTAGCCAGTGCATCACGAAGGCTCCGGCCCCGGAAAACAATTTGTGGGGATGTTCCCGATGCTAGCGGCCTATTCCCCCAGTCATCGATGAACTCCTCTCGTACTGGTGCCGTGTCTTCAGCGCTCTTGCTGACTTGCACCCCGAAAACCAAGCGGCGGTCAAGTTGGTTGGACAACGCCGCCATCGGAATGCCCATGGGTGAATACTCCCCCTCGAGCCAGCCATCCATCTCCTCGCTCTCGAGGACCCAACGCCCGCTTGATTGTTGTTTCTGCGCTCGCCTGAAGATGTGCCGTACGAAACGCGGCGATTCTCCCGCTGCTGGTGGAGTAAACTGAGCCTCGGTCAGTAGTGACTCAGCGCGAACAATCTGTTCATCGTTAGCGGACTCATCGATACACCCGGACGCTAGAAACACCAGAGTGCAGATTGAATGAACGAGACGAGACGAGACGAGACGAGACGAGACCATTTCAACTCCGACAAACGAATAGCGGTTTGTTCGAACGCAACCCACTGAACTCAAGCGAGTCTCAATGTGTGCCGAGACTACACGGAGACGCTCTGAGTTTCAAGAAATTGGCCAGGAAACATGAGGGTCGCATGTCTTTGGACAGATTGAGTCCAAAGAGCGTGCCGTGAAACCGTCGCTTTTCCCGTTGGGATCGTCGTCGGCGACGCAGCGCACGCTGTCGGGGAGCTTCGTGCACCGCGATGGCGGCCTCGCGCACGGCGCCCCGTTCGGCAAGATCCTGCGCTCGGCCGATCGAACTCAGACCTGAGCTTCGAGCCGCCTCAGTTCCGGGTCCGGCGAGGAATGTCCGAGCGTGGGGGCGTGGTCGAGGCCTTCGAGGAGCTGGACGGCGATGGCCACGGCCTCATCGAGGGGCAAGCGGGACTGCGCCGCGTCGTCGAGGCGGTCGGCCAAACTTTCGCCGCGCAGCCGCTCCATGACGAGGAACGGGGCGCCTCGCCAGTCGCCGAAGGTGTGGACGGTGACGATGTTGGGGTGGTCCAGGCGCGCGGTGGCCTGGGCTTCGACGCGGAAGCGGGCGTTGAGCTCGGCGCGGTCCGCGGCGTCGCCACGGGCCAGCAGCATTTTCACGGCGACGAGCCGGCCGAGGGCGAGGTCGCGCGCCAAATAGACCCGGCCCATGCCGCCCTGCCCCATCTCCTTGATGATCTCGACCTCACCCAACAGATCGCCAGGCTGAGGAAGCATCGGCGCCGACCCCACTGAGGGCGCCGCGGCGACGGCCCGCAGGAGGGAGTCGAACGCTGGGTCTTCGTCGTCTTCGGAGGAGGCCGTGTCTTGTGTGGACACGGCCCGAAGTGCGGCGTTGTCGGCGTCGGCGGTCAGCTGCGCTCGGGCCGCGGTGTCGGGCGGTGTGAGGAGCGAGCGTTTGTCATCGTGGGAGGTCATGAGGGGGGAGAATAGGCGATCTCGGGGTGGGCTGCACGAGGATGCTGTGGCTCGGTGTTGCCGCGCACCGGTGACAGCGTTGAATGCCTGGTGGCGATCGCCTATCATAGTCGTTATCCGTCCTCGCTCATGAGTCTTCGAACACCAGGAAAGGCAGGCGAAAAATGAAGTCCGACGTGTTGCACAGACATCGCTCGACCGGCATCATTCTCGTCTTGGTCTGGCTCTTCGGGACCACGTTAGGAGGAACGGCGCTCGCAATTGTGCTGGGGTATGTGCTTGGTGCGCGCCCGGCGCCTGCGCCTGCGCCTGCATTGTGATCCAAATGCGCTCCAGCCGAATTCGTCACGACCCAGCCGCCGTTTCGCTGACGGCTCCGTCCAGCCACAGAGGGAGGAGTGCGAGGCGCGCCGTTGTGTGAGCCCAAGAACGAATTCGCTTGAAACTGCAAGCCGTTGTGAGTATCGTCTACTCATCATCCCCGGTGTTCCGCATGGGACGCTGGGCAGAATCCGCCCCTTCATTCCAAAGAGGATGATGGGAAGTATCCTTTATTCATGTGGGGGCTCCTTGCGGGCCCCCATTTTTTTTGGAGGACGGTGTGGACCGGACGGCGATCTTCATTGACGGAGCTTACCTTGACAAGTTGCTAGACCATGAGTTCGGCCGTGCTCGCATTGATTATGGCGCCTTTGCAAAGGAGCTAGCACAGGGGACGGAGATCCTCCGCACGTACTACTATCACTGTCCGCCATACCAGAGTAATCCGCCGACCGAGGATGAGCGACGACGCACATCCTCGAAGAACAGGTTTTTCACAGCGCTCTCAAGTCTATCGCGATTCCAAGTGCGGTTGGGGAAACTGGCCTTTCGGGGACTGAACCAACAAGGAGCACCCATCTTCGTTCAGAAGAGGGTTGACATCATGCTCGGAGTCGACATGGTTCAACTCGCGGCAACTCGCCAAATCACAAGGGCCGTGCTGTTGGCAGGAGACAGTGACTTCGTCCCGGCTCTGGAAATTGTGAAGCAGCATGGCGTGCTCGTCGTTCTGTGGCATGGCCCCAGAGGCCCCATGAACAATAACACCGTACACCACGAACTCTGGGATGCTGCGGACGACCGGTTTGTGCTGACGCGAGCCCTATTGACTGGCGTCGCGCGTTGAGAAGGGCTCGCACAGGAATAACTTCCGAGGCGCTGAGCGTCGAGGCGCACATCTGCCAAGGCGCGAGGACGAGGCGTAGCACCGCAGGACGAGCAACGCCGGCAGATGGGACGGATCGGCGCTCAGAGACCGGAAGTTGTTTCTGCGGGAGCCCTTATGGCGCCTTTCCTTTGCGAAGGAGCTAGCACAGGGGACGGAGATCCTCCGTACGCACTACTATCCGAAACCACGAACCTAGCCGGGTCGAGACGGGTGGATTCGCAAGGAGAGCCCGAGCGACCCGACGAAGGCGACCTCGAGGTCGTCGAGCCCCGCCCGACAAGCCCCAAAACCACGAACCTAGCCGGGTCGAGACGGGTGGATTCGCAAGGAGAGCCCAAGCGACCCGACGAAGCCGACCCGAAGGTCGCGAAGGAAGTCCAAACAACCCGAAACCACGAACCTAGCCGGGTCGAGACGGGTGGATTCGCAAGGAGAGCCCGAGCGACCCGACGAAGGCGACCTCGAGGTCGTCGAGGAGGGGAGCGACAGGCTCGACGCCGCGAATACCCCGTCTCGGCCCGGCTAGTTGATGATGCACATGGCGGCGGTAGCCGCACCCTCGTTGTTGCTCTCGTCGCACTCGACCACGACGCTGGCGCTGCCCGTGGCGTCGTTGTCGACGACGACGAAGTAGTCTGTGGGGGCCTGCGGTCCAGGGATCACAAGCGTGACGACGGTCGAGCCACCCGGCAAGAGATTGACCGTCGTCGCCCCGGTTCCCAAGGCGAGCCCGGTGGCGTCGGTGCCTTCGAAGAAGGCGACGGCGACCCCGGCGGGTACACCGAGGGCTCCGACGTTGGTGACGCGGGCGAGGAGCTCGATCTGGCCTTGCACGCAGAGGCCAAGGCCGAGGCTGAGGTCGACGGCGAGGTCGGGAGCGTTGAAGACGCCCTCGCCTTGGACATTTTGGCGATAGTTGTTGAGGCCGAGGACCGACCAGTTGTCGACCTCGGTCAAGGGCACGTTGCCGTCTGAGGTGGCGTTGGTCACGTGGTAAGCGTGTTGGGGCCAGACCTTGCGGGTGGGGACCCACTCGTCGTTGACGTCGCCGAAGACGAAGAGCCCCTTGTTGGGCCCATTGTAGCCAGGAATGGCGCTGCAGTTGGTGTTGGCGCCGCCGTTGGAGACGATGAGGATCTCCGAGTTCCCGTCGGAGTCGACGTCGACGACGATGGGGTACTCGTGGATCGTGGCGCTGTGGTTCTGGAGCTCGAGCTGCACGGTGCCATCGGTGCCGGAGTAGACGCGCAGGTAGCACTCGTCGGCGTAGACGACCTCGGCGTTGCCGTCGCCTTGGAAGTCGAAGACCGAGGAGCCCGTGGTGTTGGAGGATTGGTCTTGGGTGACGTGACTCCAGCGGGCAAAGATGGCGCCAGCGGCGGGGACGGGGTCGCCCACGGGTTGGACGACGGCTTCTCCTGGGCGAGCGAAGTCATAGACGGAGTACGACCCGGCGCCAGCGACGCCGACCTCGGGGTAGTAGTCGTCATCGAAGTCGGCGACGGTGGGGGGCCCGCCGATGCCGCCGCCAGGCAGCGGGTAGGGAGCCGTGAGCGTGGCGGTGTTGTTGGCGCAGAGGCTTCCGGTGCTGTCGGCGCCGCACCAGAGGGTGCCGGTCTGGCCATTGAGGGCGATGACAAAGCCGCTGGCGACGAGGATCACCTCGGGAACGCCGTCCAGATCGAGGTCCGCCACGGCTGGGTAGCCGTCGAGACCGGCGTAGGTCCAGTAGTTCCACACGTTGACGGTGGGCGGGTCGGTCGGCGTCGGTCCGGACTGCCAGTCGACTTTCCAGGCCTCGCGTCCAGAGACGATTTCGGGGAGGTGGTCGCCGTCGAGGTCGGCGACGGCCGAGATGCCTCCTGTGTAGCCGCCGTTGGTCCCGTGGTTGGGGCCCACATTGCCCTCATTCCAGACGACGAGGCCGTCGTTGTCGATGAGCGTAGCGCCGAAGACGACCTCGGCCTCGGGATCGGCGTCGAAGTTGGCCAGCGTCGCAGCGCCGTTCTCAACCGTGAACAACACAGGGTTGCCAACGCCGTCGTGAGCCACCCAGAGCAACGCCCCCGTGCCACTGACGGCGACGATGCGGCGGTCCCGAGTGGCGTAGACGATGTCGGGCAAACCGTCGCCGCTGACGTCGGCCAGACCGATAGACGAGCGGCCATGACTCCCGTAGTGACCATTGGTGGGGTCATGCTCGATGCGCCACTCCTCCAAACCCGTCTGACCGTCGACGACGACGATCTTTCCAAAGGGCCAGCTCCCGCCGTCGGTCTGCGTGGCGTTGAGGACCACCTCCTGGACTCCGTCGCCGTCGATGTCGGCAACAAACGGAGGAGAGATCACCTGTTCTGTCGAGTAGGTCCACTCGACCGCGACCTGAAGCTGCTCAAAGGTTGGCACGAGCTCGCAGGTCAAGGGATTGGGCTGAGGAAGACACTTCTGCAGCGTCGGCTCGCAGAACTCACCTGGCTGGCAATCGTAGCTGTCCTGGCAACCGACCGTCGGCGTCGCACAGAGGGCGCTGATGCAGACGTCGTCGCTCCCACAGCAGATTGACTGGTCAGCCCCACAGCGAACCCCGGAGGGGCACTCGACCAGGCATTGGTTGGCGATGCACTCATTGCCAGCCGGGCAGCAAGTGGCTGGCTGACCGCAGAGCGTCCCGCCGATGCACTTGTCGTTGGCGTCACTGTCGTCCCCGTCGGTGTCGAGGTCGACGTCGGTGGTTTCCGTGTCCGAGAGGTCGTTCGTGTCGTTGGTGTCTGGGAGTTCGCCGTCGGGTAGGTCGGCGACCAGGTCGGGGACTGCGTCGGCGGTGTCGAGCCCAACGTCGACGTTGGTCGTGTCCAGCGTGCCATCCGTCTCGCCGTCCGCTCCCGTCGTCGCGTCCTGTGTGTCGAGTGGCTGCGTCTTCGAGCCCGAGTCGTCGCAGGCTGCCAGCAGCACACTCGTGAGGAGAACAAAGAGGAGGGTTGGCAACAGAGCAACAGAAGGTGGGGTGGACAAGGGAGGCTCCTGGACATTCAAGGGGGGCGGCCGATGCCGCCGAGGATTGCCTGACCTAATCTAGCAGTCCCTGTCCCACCCAATCAATGCTTGCTCGCCCGTTGCTGCGGCTGTCCACGTCGAAGAGTGAGGTGTCTGTGGTTTTGGGGGCTTGCGAGTCCAGAGACCGACGCGGGGAACCGACGCCCGCGCCGGACGACCACCACCAAGCCCCCGATTGCTGAGCGGAAAGATTGTCGTCGAGCTGCAAGTCCTGCAACGACGGCGCTGACCGCGAGTGTTGGAAGTACAGTAGAAGACAAGCTGCGAGCTCACTTCTGGGCCGATTTGCATTTCCCTAGCGCCGCCGGCCGAGGTTCGGTATGAACTGCACCGCAAACGAGCGAACTCTGGGGGACAGAACGCTCGTAGGAACCGAGCAGACTCGCATCGAGCCAGCCCTGTGCCAAGTAGCGCGCAATTCCGGACCAGTGATTTCCGACCGTGTCCGAACCACACACAGACTCAGCGAGAGGCGGCGCCGACTCGGCGGCGGCGACCCTCATCGATGCCCGGAAGAACGCCCAGCGGGCGGCTCGCAGCAACCCCGTGACGCAAGTGGCCAAGCTGGCCGCGACTCCGACGGGGCTGCTGATCGCCATCCCTCTCCTGGTGCTTTTGGTCGGCGCGATCGTGGCGGTCAACAGCTACCTTAACATGCGCGGAAGCATCGCGGAGATGGGCGCCGTCTACTTCGCCGAGGTGACCCGAGCGGCCGCCGAGCAGACCAAGACCTGTTTGGACCAAGCTCCAGATCTCCTTGAGCGTTTGGCCATGGAGGTCCAGAGGGATTCCACCCTCAGCGCTCAGACGCTGGGTCCTGCGCTCGCTCCGATCTTGGCTTCTCACAAGGGGGTCTCCTGGCTCAGTGTCAGCGAACCGGATGGGCATTTCGTGGGAGTGCTCGTCGAAGACGACGGAACCATCCGGGTCAACGAGTCGTGGGCCGACAAAGAGAGGCTGCAGCGCTTTGTCATGGAAGATGGCCGCCCAATCCTGCTGATGAGCGAGAAGACGTCATACGACCCTCGCAAGCGACCATTCTACGCGCTGGCGTTGTCCGCGGAGGGCATTCAGTGGACCGCCCCTTACGTCTTCTTTAACCTTGGTCTGCCCGGGATTTCAGCGACGCGGGCTCTATACGATGCCGACGGGAAGCTGCTCGGCGTGCTGACGGTCGATTTCGACCTGCAGACGCTGTCGATGTTCGTTGCCGGTCTTCGGGATGTCGAGGCGGCGACGCTCTTTCTCTACGATGACCAATCCCTCCTGCTCGCCCACTCCAGCCTGGCGCTCGTCGCCGAGCGGGGACGCGGGGATGAAGGGGCGTTGATCCGAGCCCAAGACTACCCGGACGAAGGACTGCGTGCCTTTCTCGAGGCAGTAGCTGCCTTGCCTGATGAGAGCTCCGATCAGACGGGACCCGTTCGTTTCGAGGTCTCTGGCGAGCCCTACCTCGGCAGCCGAAGTGTCTTCAAGACTTTGCTCGGCACCCGCTGGACCGTGGGCGCGGTCGTGCGTGAGGAGGTGTTGATGGGCGATGTACGCCAGAGCAACACTCAGTCTATCCTGATCACCATCCTTGGGCTGCTCATCGCAGGGGTCATTGCCGGTGTGTTCGCGCGTCGTGTCTCGTTGATGCGACGCTCGGCGATGCAGGCCACCGTCGACGCGGCCGATGCCCGACGAGAGGCCTTGGAGTTGGGCAGCTACCGGCTCGTCCGCAAGCTCGGACAAGGCGGGATGGGCGAGGTCTGGGAAGCCGAGCACCGAATGCTCGCACGCCCAGTCGCCATCAAGATCGTCAAGCGCTCGGTCCTCGCCTTGGACAGCGAGGGCTCGGAGCATGTCCTCGAGCGCTTCCGCCGGGAGGCACAAGCCAGCGCACGTCTACACAGTCGAAACACCATCGAAATCTTCGATTTCGGCGTCAACGACGAGGGCATGTTCTACTACGTCATGGAGCTGCTCCACGGCGTGGACCTGCACAGCCTCGTCGCGACCATGGGTCCGCTGCCTGCAGCGCGGGTCGTGTACCTCTTGCGGCAGGTCTGCGAGTCCTTGCGGGAGGCTCACCGTGTGGGGTTGGTGCATCGAGACATCAAACCTGCCAACCTCTACCTCGCCCGTTGCGGCCTGGACTTGGATGTCGTCAAGGTCTTGGATTTTGGCCTGGTGACGACGCACCAACCGTCGCAAACGAACGCAGACGAGCCGCGCTTGACCGAACCCTTGTCCCTCACCGGCACTCCCGGCTACATGGCGCCCGAAGCCGCCCGAGGAGAGGCCGCGACTCCCGCCGCCGACATCTACTCCGTTGGCTGTGTCGCCTACTGGTTGTTGACTGGCCGGACTCTCTTCGACGACGAGAACACCATTACGCTGATCCTCAAGCACCAGAACGAGCCTGCGCTCCACTTGGACACTCTCGTGGCGGGTCTCCCTGACGGTCTCTCGAGGCTGGTCATGTCTTGTCTCGAGAAGCATCCAGAGATGCGGCCCCGCTCCTGCGACGAGCTTCGCGATCGACTCGATGAGATCGCCCTCGCCTGTCCTTGGACCACAGAGGACATGGAGCAGTGGTGGGACTCGTTCGACGGGGCTACAGCGGACTCCGCTGCGGTCGTCGAGACGCTCGGAAACTTCACACTGCACAAGCGAAGCCTGTAATTGTGCCCTCATCGAGAAATTTGTACCGAATCGTCGCTCGCCGAGTGAACCGACCTGCGAATTCTGACGTACAGCTGTCGGCTCTCGCAGGGGAGACAATAAACCGTTCAAATCTAGTCAGTTACAATACACCGCAAACAATTATCGATGTAAACTTTTACAGTTTCGGCCGAGTTGGGTTCGGTGTTTCTTCACATTGCTGACTGAAGAACAGCGCTCACAACATATTTGGGGAGGGAAAGTGAGGTCAACGACGCTTGTCTTATTTTGTGTGCTCGCTTCGTCGTTCGCGGGACCCAAGGTCTTCGCCCAGAGCCTCGATGAGGCGACGGAGTCACGCATCGTTGCTCTCGAGGCCGAGCATGCGGCGCTCAGAGCCGGAAAGAACGACGTGGAGCTTGCTGCGCTGAAGGAGCAGGTCATGGCATTGGAGGCGGCGCTGCAGGAGGCGAGCGACCCTGAAGCGCTGGCGGTCATCCGCGAAGACCTCGAGGTCGTGAGGGAGGATCTCGACGATCGGACGGACTCCATCTGGGACGAAATGGGCCGGCGCAACCTCCTCTCTGGCTACATGACCTCTTATTTCGCGAAGCAGAAGGACGACACACCATACTTTCGAATGGTGAAGGCCAATTTATTGATCAATGGTCAGATGCACTCGGCGCTGCGGTTCTTTGGCGAGATCGAGTTCGAGAACGCGGCGGCGGTGGGTGAGGGGCGCGGTGTAGTCAAGCTCGAGCAGGGGTATGCTGAGCTCAAGTTCAATCAATACCTTGGCCTGCGCATGGGAGCGGTCCTGGTGCCCTTCGGATACTACAATTTGCTCCACGAGGAGTGGCGGTATGCGTTCACGAAGCGTCCGTTGGTCAACGAGTTCCTCCTGCCCTCCACCTACTCGGACGTCGGTGCGGGCTTCTTCGGCGCGCTATATAGCGGCGAGGACCTCCACATCTCCTACGACCTCGTGGCGATCAACGGGCTCAACGGTGACTTTGTCTCGAACATCGGCGCCAAAGGGCTGCGCAGTTCTCGCCCCGCCTTCGACGCCGACAACAACGCCGCCAAGTCGGTGGTGGGCCGCTTGGCTATTGGCATCACCGAGATGGTACAGCTTGGTCTGAGCGGGTATTGGGGAATCTACGAAAATGACAGCGCCAGCGACAAGGCGAACGGCAACAAGGCACTCGCCATGTTCGGGCTCGACGTGTTATTCGAGTACGAGGGCTTCAACTTCCGAACCGAGGGGGTCGCCATCCTCGTCGATACGGACAAGGGGCTCGTCACCATCGACGATGGGGATTCCACGACCCTCGATGCACTGGTAGTCCCTAATAGCATGCTCGGTGTGGTTGCGGAGACCGAGTACCGGTTCTTCCCGGCATTCCTCAAGGACACCTTCCTGGGGGTCTTCGAGGATCCGAAGTTCTTCGTCGCGGCCCGCTTCAACTACATCGCTCATCAGTACGAAGAGGGACTGCGGGCCGAGGGCGACAACGCTGAAGAGATGGAGGTCACTGGGAGCTTGGGGTATCGCCCGGTCTTCCGGTCTGCCATTCGCTTTGAGTTCAGCAAGGGATTCCTCGGCGACCTCGGTCTCGGTGAAGACTGGCGGTTCATCTCCTCGTTTGCGTTGGGTTACTAGCGCGGTGTGGCCCTTGGCTCAGAGGACGTAGAGCACAATCGTGGCGAGCACGAAGACGACCAGCAAGGAGACGAACATCAACAGCAGCGGCATGCGCGACTGGGCGATGGGAGTCGGGCCGATGATGTGCTGATGGTCGACGAGGGGCCGCGGCGCTGCGACGATCGGCGTCTTCAGAAGTGTTTTGGCGTCGGGAAACACAGCGCTATCGCCCGTCCGAATCTGGTTCTGCTGCGCAGAAGGAGGCGGCGCGAGGGGCGCGACGATGTCGTGCTCAGATGCGTCGGCGAAGAACAACTGGAGTTGGAACTCAGCGCTCGGCCCCGTGACCTTACCGTTCTCAGCCTTGACGACCTCGAACCCGGAGTTCGAGGGGAAGAGCCCCATCACCCCAAGGGGCTCGATGATGGTCTTCAGGGCGTCGAAGTTCTCTCCGGTCCCGACGCCACCTGGCTTCTCGTCGTCGAGGATGGGGAGCAGAATCTCGAGAGCCTGTGCCATCTCTCGAGCCGAGGCGAATCGGTGTGCGGGGTTCTTCCTCGTCGATTTATAGATCACCTCGGCAAGGGGCTCCGGAACCGACTCTGGAAGCTCTGGGAAGGGCTTCGTCAGATGACCGAACAGGACCTGAAGAGGGGAGTCGGCGTGGTATGGAACGCGCGCCGCACAGAGCGCGAAGAGCAGGCAACCAAGGCTGTAGACGTCGCTCCTACCGTCGAGCTCCTCACCTTTTGCCTGCTCGGGGCTCATGTACTCTGGGGTCCCACAAACGGTTCCGGTTTGGGTGATGAGCGTCACGGCATCGCCTTTCACGCCGATCTTCGCGATGCCGAAGTCCAGCACCTTGACCATCTCAAAGGTCTCGGAGGACTCGAGCAGGACGACGTTTTCGGGCTTGATATCGCGGTGGATGATCCCTTTGTCGTGCGCCTCCTGGAGGCAACGCGCGATAGTCGCGCCGATCCACGCCACCAGCGCCGGGCTGAGCGCTCCATTGGCGTTGAGCAGCTGCGAGAGGTTGCGGCCCTCGAGCCATTCCATCACCAGATACATCAAGCCGTCTGGGTTGGTCCCATAGCTCAATAGACGCACCGTGTTGGGGTGCTGGAGCTGGCTGATCGTCCAGGCCTCGCGGCCAAAGCGCTTTACCGCCGAGGGCTCGTCGTTGAGAAACGCACGCATGACCTTGAGTGCAACCGAGCGCGAGGTCTCGATGTCGCGCGCTCGGTAGATGAACCCCATCCCACCGGAGGCGACGAACTCCGCGATCTCGTATTTGGAGTCGAAGACCACCCCCGGCGCCAACTCACCGGCGGGATCGGCAGACGCTTCCAAATTTGAATCCGCAGACACCACAGCACTGGCTCCATTCGAAAGCACGTCGCCGACCCAATCCGCGAGGCGGCCGCGTCTTGAGACTACGCCCTAACCCTTCTCTCTCTCAAGCCGCTCTTGGCGGACTGCTCAGTCTTTTTCGAGGTCAATGGCGACAGTCTTGTTGGAAAGCGCAAAGATGGGCCGAGTCTGGGTGCGATACCCAGCCAACTCCACGCTCACGATCACCTTCCTTCCTTCTCGTATCGTTACGACACAGGGAGACCTGCAGCTCTGACCTTCGATGGTCAGCAGCGCTCCTGGGGGCTTGGTTTCGAACGTCACGTCCACCTTCGTGCGAGCCCGCACCTCGTTCAAAGGGGTCTCATCGCTCGTCGGCGCCCCGACCTCCTCGGGCAGCGCGACCTCCTCAGGCAGCGCGACCTCCTCGGGCAGCGCGACCTCGTCGCTCTTTGGCGTTTGCACGGACCATCCTTTGGCTGGGCCGTCGCCAAAGGGGCTCGTGGTGGATGGATTCGTGGTCAGCTCGGCCCGGTTGAGCAGCACAGATTCCGTCGGGATCGAATCGAATCCCAGCTGCCTAGCAATCTCGAGCATCGCCAAGGCCCCGCCGAGATCCAAGGCCGACGGAGTCGCGGTAGGGATCGCTTTGACGGTCTCACAGAACGTCTCAGCCTGCTGATCCTGGTGGGTGCACCCGAGCATCACCTCCTCGTTGTCCCCCCACCAGACACAGCTCTCGACCGCGTCCGAGTGTTTCGCCAGCCATTCCACGTTGCAGGCGGACTCGCTGTAGCTGGTCAGGGCTCCCGGCAGCTTGCTCATGATGAACTGCGCCGCGGTGACCGCGAAGATGGCTGCCCCCACGGCCAAGGCGATGATCGGGACGAGGCACCCCACGGCGCGTTGGCTGCCTCGTCGGTTCATCGGTCGCTGGTGCACGGGAACTTGCTGGCGATTCGCGGCCTGCCGCCGGTAGACCACCGCAGGAGCCAGCTTGTGACGCTCGGTTTGCACGGCGTCGTCGAGCACTTCGACGCGGATCTGCCCTTGCTCGGCCACCTTTTGCCGGTAGAAGTCGTAGCCCACGTCATTGAGACGAGCGAGGTAGGGCACCAACACTTGCGCCCTTTTCTCGCCCTCGACCGCGAGCCAACCGTCGATTCGAGCCTCGATCTCCGGAATGGTCATTTCGCTGGCGCTGATGTGCCGAGCCGAACGGTCCACCACCTCGGGGGGCGCGAACGAAGCCAACATCTCGGCGGCACTCTGGAAGCGCGCGCTCGGCGCTCTTTGCAGTGCACCCTCGAGCGTCGAGCGGATGTTCTCGCCCACGCCGATCAACCGGCCCTCGAGGACGATCTTGCCGCTCTCGTCCGTCAGCTCCTCAGGCTCTAAGTGCGTCGACACGAACGCCAACGACAACGCGGCGCTGTAGAGGTCCAGACTCGGGCTGACCTCGCCTTCGCGCTGCTCTGGAGCGGCGTAGGCAGAGCTCCCGGGGCTCGTCAGATAGGCATCAGCGCCCGCAGGCGACAGGCTCGCCACCGAGTCGAAGTCCACGATCACCGGACTCCAACTCTCCTCGCTGCGAAACATGATGTTCGAAGGACGAATGTCGCGATGGATGAGCGGTGGGACCAGCGAATGGAGGTACTGCACCCCTTCGAGCAGCTCGCGAAACAGCCGCTCGAACGAAGGAAGGTCGACGTGTCGCCCGCCTTTGACGCGCTCCTCGAGCGTGTCATCGGCGAGCAGCTCGCGCACAAAGTAGATGCGGCCGTAGGCGTCTTGCGAGCAGTGATACACCTTGGGAAGGCAGGGATGATCGAGCCCGCGCAGCAGCTTCGAAGCGCGCTCGAATTCGTCCCCGCTGCCCCAGTCCGTGGCGCTGAGCGGGATGATCTTCACCGCGACTGGCAACCCGTCGCTGAGGCGTTTGCCTTCGTAGACCAAACCTCCGCCTCGACCGCGAAGCGAGATGAGCTGGAACTGGCCAGCGATCACCAACGTTCCCGAACACTCGCTGCACAGGTCACGCACCGGTGTGGTGGCTTCACAATGGGGGCAGATGAGGCTCATAGCTCCTCTCTTTGGTTTGAAACGGTCCCCAACCTACGACCAAATCGTGCCCGTTGCCAGGGAGAAGCCATCGCGCGTGCGGACGCCGCGGCTCGATGATCGGGCTGCGAGGCCGGGTGGAAGAGAAGCCATCGCGCGTGCGGACGCCGCTGGCTCGCGTCGAGCCGGCTCGGTTCCGAGTAACGCGCGAAATCCTACGATTCTCGATTCTCGGACTTCGCCTACGACTCACAGGTCGCCGCTTGCTTGCCGAGAGGCAGAGCCCCACTATCCTATCGTTCGAGGAGCCGCGACACGACCGGCAACGCGCCGTTCCAAACACAACGGAGAACGATCTTGAGCTGCGAATCCATTGCTTCCCTACTCGCCGAGCCGATGGCAGGAACAGCCCCAGAGAGCATGGACGCCTGGGTCGCCTTCGAGCTGCGAGGGAAATGGGCCAGCAAAGCCGTCGAGTCGTTGCCGGACGCCGAGCGCAAAGCCTTGAAAGGACTCGCCGGCGAGCGAGCTGTGCGCATCGTAGGCATAAAGTCCGAGGGACGGGCACACGGGACCCAGCCCTTGGTCATGTTCCGAGCCGACGCCAACTTGCGCGCGCCGAGTCTCAGTGAGTGGACGCTCGATGAGTGGAGCGGCTTGCTCGGCCTGCTGCCCTCCCCTACCCCGCGGACCAAACCCCTCTTCTTGGTGTGCACCCACGGGAAACGCGATGTGTGCTGCGCCCGCGAGGGGTGGCCCATCTACGAGCGCTTTGTCGAGCGCCTCGAGCACGACGAGGTCTGGCAATCGACCCACCTTGGAGGTCACCGCTTCGCGCCCAACGTGCTCGTCTTGCCCGCAGGCATCCTCTACGGACGAGTGACTCTCGACGACGTCGACCCGCTGCTCGAAGCGACCCGCCAAGGCCGCTTCTTCGACCTCGACAAGGTCCGGGGCCGTTGCAGCCTACCCGCTGTGGTGCAGTTCGCCGAAGTCGCCCTGCGCAAGGTGCTCGGCATGCTGTCGATCGGCGCGTTGGAGAGCTGGTCGCTCGTCCAAAGCTCCCAAGAAAAAGCCCTCGTTGAGCTTCTCCTCGACCAGGAACGATGGCACGTCGAGATCGCTATCGGCAAGGCGACCGAGGCGCGGCAGACCTCTTGCGACAAGCCGGAACTCAGCCGACCGACGACCTTTGCGCTGCAATCCTGGCGAGCAATCAGAGCTTGAGGATCTGAGCGACCCGTGTCTCGACGTCGTCCAGCGCCGCATCAAGCTCGCTCTCCTCGGACAGGAGGAGGGCTTCGATCCCGCGCTTCAAGCCGGGCAGGTGTTGCTCGGCCAGTTTGGGGTCGACCTGACCGCGGTATTCCAGGATCTGCGCCGACATTTCGTTGAGGCGCTTGATGAAAGGGGTCCGCTCTGCGGTTCGACAGGCGGCGAGCAGCGCGTTGGCGATGATGTCGGTGCGAATGCGCTCGGTGGTGTTGATGCCGATGGTAATGCTGCGGTGCGAGCCCTCGCCCCGTGTCCCGGCGAGCCAGTCGGCGGCCCGCATTGAGATGTCGAAAGCCTTCCAGGCCCGGAAACGGACGGGATGAGCGACGCTCCAGCACAACAACACGGTCTGAGTGTCTGGGCGAGCCCGGGCGAGCCTCAGCAACTCTGTCGCTGCGTCGATGTCTCCTTGGCGGGTCTTGAGCTTCAGCTCATCGTAGTCCATTCGACACCCATTTTCTTGCCTGAGCCATCAGTGCAAGAACCACCAGAATTGGCACTGCACGAGCCAACCAGTCTCGACACCTTACCCCTTCGACAGCTGCCGGACCACTTTCGAACGAACATCGCTGTGTAGGCAATTCAGGGCTTCAACCCTGTGCCCGAATGAAGTAGCTTGCACCGAAGTCGCGGGGGCCAAGGTCTGGAACCAAGGGCCGATGCTTTGGGAGTCTATCCCACCCAAGACGCTAGAGTGGTTGAACAATGTCGAGTGGCCGTCTTTTCGACGAGAGAACATGGCCCTCACCCCTAAACTTGACTGGTGAGCCATGCATTTCGAGTTCGATGTCGACGTCTTGAATCGCTTCCTTCGCTACGTGAAATACGACACCCAGAGCGACCCTGCGAGCACCACCTTCCCCAGCACCGAAGGCCAACTCGTCCTCCTGCGACAGCTCGCTCACGAGCTCGAGTCAATCGGCGCCTCTGACGTCGACATGGACGAACACGGCTACGTCACCGCGACCATCCCTGCCAACGTGGACGCCGACCGGGTCCCCGTGATCGGGTTCCTGGCGCACGTCGATACTTCTCCCGAGATGTCCGGCCGCAATGTCGTCCCCATCGTCCACCAAGCCTACCAAGGCGGAGACCTCTCGCTCCCTGACGACCCGAACGCAGTGATTCGAGTCTCCGACAACCCACTGTTGAAGGCTCAGCTCGGCAACGACATCGTCACAGCCTCAGGCAAGACCTTGCTCGGCGCCGACAATAAGGCCGGTGTGGCCGAGATCATCGCCGCCACCGAGTACCTCCTCGAGCACACCGAGGTCCCGCACGGCACCATCCGCATCGCCTTCACACCGGACGAGGAGATCGGCCGTGGGACGTTGTACTTCGACATCGAAAAGTTTGGCGCGAAGTACGCCTACACTGTCGACAGTGAGACCGTCGGCCAGCTCGACGCCGAGACGTTCTCGGCCGATGGCGCCTTGGTCACGTTTACGGGCTTCAACACCCACCCCGGCAACGCCTCCGGGAAGATGATCAACGCCATCAAGGTGGCCGCCGACTTCATCAACCGTCTGCCCAAAGACGCCCTCTCGCCCGAGACCACCGCCAATCGCCAAGGGTTCGTCCACCCCATATCCATGAACGCCGGCGTCGAAAAGACCAGCGTCACGTTCATCCTGCGCGACTTCGACGAAAAGGGCCTGAAGGTCAAACGAGAGCTCCTCCAGATGCTCGCCGAAACCTCGGTCGGTCACTTCCCAGGCGCCAAGGTCGACTTCGAGTTCACGGAGCAGTACCGAAACATGCATGACGTGCTCGAGCGTCACCCCATCGTCCTCGAGAACGCGCGAGACGCCATCCGAGAGGCGGGATTGCTGCCTCTCGAAGAGGCGATCCGCGGCGGCACAGACGGCTCCCAGCTCAGCGCGGCAGGGCTCCCGACGCCCAACATTTTCGCCGGTGAGCACAACTACCATTCGCGCTTCGAGTGGGTGTCCGTACAAGACATGGAGAAATCCGTCGAGGTCATCGTTCGCCTAGCCTCCCTCTTCGTCGAGCGCCCCGGGCTCTGAGCCTCGAGCGTCGAGACTCCGCGGTCTCACCAACTTGGCCTACTTCTACAAAGGCAAGACCTACCTCCAGGCATAGAGGCCATGCCCAACGACACCCTGCTCGAGCTCCTGCACCTGAAAGCTCTTCCCCGCGCCGGCTGGGTCCGCGCCGGTGTCGCCGAGCCCGAGTCCGTCGCTTCCCATGCCTGGGGCGTAGCTTGGCTGGTCTTGCTCTGGTGCCCGCCCGAGGTGGACCGAGACCGCGCCATGGCGATGGCCATCGTGCATGACCTTGGCGAGGTGCGGGTCGGCGACATCACGCCGCACGACGGCGTCGCCGCAGCCGACAAGAGCGCCGCCGAGGAGGCCGCCGTGCGCGGCCTCCTAGCGCCGCTGCAGCGGCCAGACCTGGTCGATATCTGGCTCGAGTACGAGGCCGGGGAGAGCGCCTGTGCCCGCTTCGTCAAAGCCTGTGACAAGCTCGACATGGCCCTGCAGGCCATTCGCTATGGCACTCTGCAAGGCTTGGAGCTGCAGGAGTTCATCGACTCGGCCCGGCGGCAGGCGACGGAGCACGGGTTTGGGGCCTTGTTCGAGGAGCTCGTGGGCTGAGGATCCCAGGGCCGTTGGCCGCCCGAAGCGGCGCTTCGTGCGGCATAACTCCCGTATTGCTTCATCCGACTCATAGCTCTGACCAGCCGACTCACGGGTCTGACCAGCCGGTTCACGGTTCGACCAGCCGGTTCAAGGGTCTGACCAGCCGGTTCAAGGGTCTGACCAGCCGGCTCACGGGTCTGACCATCCGTCTCACGGTTCTGAACATCCGTCTCATGGATTCGACCATCCGGCTCACGGATTTGACCATCCGTCTCACGGATTCAACCTGCGCGTCATCCAAGAGGTGAGAAAACCAAGACCCAACTCAACGTTGCCACCATGAGCTCACGCCGTACCAACTCATTTCTCCAAACTCTCTGCGCCTCGGCCGCCCTTTGCGCCTCTGCGATAAGATCGAAGCAATATCGATAACATACCGCTCGAACCCGGCGATTTTCATGGCAGGCTCGCCACTTCTGCCAAGCACATCTAGTAGTCAGTTTCATTAAAACGATTACACATTAAGCCACCCCCAGCTCAAACTTGTTCCAGCGGAAAATGACCGGGGAGGCATTGAACTCGTCAATGCCCTTGAGGATGCGATGCTTGAGTTCAT